>ERZ773007.2-NODE-2-length-242063-cov-8.598778_pt1 | contig 242063 bp, 237 predicted proteins | sample MGYA00580665_ERZ773007 | MGnify/ENA primary metagenome ERZ773007 (study PRJEB29015, sample SAMEA2738122) | human oral metagenome | biome: human oral; feature: human-associated habitat; material: saliva | place: China | collected 2167 ... | reverse complement strand
GGCTTACCTGTTATGAATTAAACGTGTAACAATTCGATACACCGTTTAAACCTATTACATTGGGTACATGATGGGTCAGAACAATAACGGCGGCGGTGGTTACTCTTATAGTAACAGCCACTATAATGGCAACGGGCCCGCTGTAGGTGCACCCCTGCATGGTGGTAGTACTAGTACCCCTAATAAGGGTACTGTCTATCAGGGTTTGCTTTCTAGTGGTGGTTCTTTCGCTGATTCTTACCGTGCCGCTAAAGCTAAGGCTGGTATGAAGGACGGTAAGGTTGCAACCATTGAGCGTTACAACTATAAGCCGAACTCTGGTAACGGCACTAAGTCTAATTCTGGTACCTCTAACGGTAGTAACAGCTCTTCTAGCGGTAATAGTGGCACCACTAACAACAATGGTGGTAACGCGGCGGCGGCAGGTGCAGGTGCGGCGGCTGGAGCGGCGGCAGGTGCTGTAGCCGCCAACAAGTCAGGCAACAACAGCAATACCGGTAATAATAACAACGCCGGTAAGGATACCAATAACAACAAGCCAAACAACGACAGCAATAACGCTAACAAGAACAATAACGGTAGCGGCTCCAACGGCAACAGTAACGGCTCTTCTAATAACTCCAAGAGTGATAGCAAGTCCGGTAGCAACAGTGGCTCCTCCAATAATGGCGGCAACTCTAATTCTGGCTCTAAGAGCGGCGGTAGCAATAGCGGTTCTGGCTCATCGGGTGGTGGTGGCTCCAAGTCTGGTGGTTCCTCTAGCGGTGGCTCTAAGGGTGGCTTTGGTGGTGGCTCCAAGTCTGGTGGCGGCACCTCCGGTGGCTAATACCACTTTAGACCACTAAAGGTGAAATACGGTAAAAGTAGTACCAATGTAAGGTAAAACCCCAGGGAAATACCCAAAATTGGTACTACTTTACAGATTTTCTTAATATTCACCACTATACCCCTATTACCAGCCCCACAGAGATAAGGCGTGTTACTGTCACCATGTTTGCATTGCACCCAGATTCAGCGTTAGACTACGAAGTCACGAAGTTAAACCTGGCTCTAGGAAAGCCCAGCACATGCGGGGGGTACACGAAAGGACTATACTAGTTAGTATGACTGATAAAGCAAGTAAGAAATATGAGCTGACGGATATTAGCAAACAACTCGATAACGGGGTGACTATCCGCCGTATCCGCGCATTGGAAGACGTGTACACTAGCGACGGTAAGCTTATCGCCCCGAAGGGTGCTCTAGGTGGCTGGGTTCAAGGAACCGGCAACCTGTCACAGGACGGCGGCGCTTGGGTTCATGATGACGCTATCGTGTATAGTTCAGCTGTTGTTAAAGATGATGCACAGGTAGCACAGCAGGCACAGGTGTACGGTAACGCTTTCGTTCATGAGTCTGCGCTAGTCTATGGGAACGCTAAGATTCATGGTGGCACCTGGGTTGGTGGCACGTCGTGGGTTTATGGTGACACGCAGGTGTTTGGTGAGTCTCGACTCTGGGGTTCTAGTACTGTGTGTGATACGGCGTGGGTGTATGGTTCTGTTCGCCTTATGAATAAGAAGGTGGAAGGCGATACTAAGATGAACGGTGCTGGCTCTTTCGTTGGTACGGATTTTGGAAGCGCGCCCCGTGAGCTACCGTCGTTCATTACCGGCTGATAGTAGCATTTTGTGGAAGTACCCCTTAGCTTTATGAACACATGCTAGGGGGTACTTTTATACCCCCTTGGAGGTTTGTGACTAGGTTCACATGTTTTCGAGTTGCATGGGGGTTATGGATGTGCCATAATAGAAGTGTAGCAAGGAAGTGGTAGATAACTTCCATAAGGCACAGATGCCCGCTACGATAGGTTCCCTGAAAGGAAGACAATAATGGCTATCGAACTTGATGTCCCCGCTATCGCCTGGGAAGGTATCGCGTTCTCTTTTGAAACCCCCGATGAGCTTTCCGACCTCATGTTTGAAGGCTTCGTCCCCGAGGCAATCGCCATTGATACCCACGTGGAAGAAGATGGTACCCTCGGTGCGCACATTGTGGCGGCCGTAGAGGAATCCCGATTTACTATCGACCTTACGACTTTTGACCCCGACTTCTTTGCTCTCCTGAAGATTATTCGCGTAAACGCCGATGACATTGGCGAGGTAGACTTTGAAGACGGTATCCTGACCCTCAAAGACAATAGGCTTGAAATGAACTAACTCAAAACTCTTACCCCCCCCGATGTTCCACACCACCGGGGGGGGTAAGCCCCTACAAGCTCCAACGAAAAGGAAAATACTATTATGACTTCTACCGCTGTAGACGGTATCCGACACCTCGCACACATTACCACCATTGAAGAAGTAAAGGAATGTAATAACCCTGCCAATAAGATTCACGCCGTCCGACCCGCAGGCACCCTGTGGTGGGTTGTAGCGCCTAAGACCATGACCGAAGGCGACAAGGGTGTATACTTCGAGATTGACTCAATCCTCAACACCAAGCACCCGGCATTTGCGCCTATCCGTGGCAAGAAGGCGACCCGCGTCATTAACGGGCACTACATTGAAGGCGTAGTACTGCGCACTATGTACCTGCGCGAAACCCTGTCACAGGGTCTTATTCTACCCATCTCTGAGTTTGAAGGCTTGAACGAAGATGCTACTCAGGAAGAAGTGGACACCTACTTCGACGGCATCATCACTAAGCATGTTGAGGAGAAGATTCTCGCAGGTGGTGACTACGGTCTAGAAGCGTTCCCTAACTTCATTGCCAAGACCGACGCTGAGCGCGTCCAGAATATCCCTACCAACTTCCTGAACAGCGTCACCGCAGATGACGTGTATGCTACTGAGAAGATTGACGGCACCTCTATGACCGTTTGGCGTGATATTGACACCGGCGAAATTCGCATCGCTAACCGTGACCGCTCCATCAAGGTAGACGCAATGGGTAGCAAGAATTGGAAGCAGTACATTGATGGTTACCGCCGCTACGCCCACGTGTTCGACCAGCTCAAGCCGGGTGAATGGGTGCAGGGTGAACTGTTCTGTGACCGTATCGGGGGTAACTTCAAGTTCACCACCGGTGACCAGCCCGATTTCCGCGCCTTCCACGCATCTAACGATAATGTCGAAGCGCTATTCAAGGACGCGAACCTCTGGGTACCCGTACTCGACATTGAGTGGGTGGGTAACGGCTTTGCCGCCCTTGAGCAGGCTGACTCTGTAGAGTCTCAGGTAGCGCCCGGTCAGACCGCCGAAGGCATCGTCTGGTACTTCAAGGACGGTAAGCCTCGCCGTGAAATTGCTAACCGTGCCCACTTCAAGATTGTATCCAACGCCTTCCTGACTCGCGGTAAGCGCCGTAAGTAGCACCTGTTACGCCACATATAACCCCTATGTGAGCTATTTCACTTGATTTTGGCTTGCATAGGGGTTTAGAGTGTGTCATAATGGTTACATAAGCAAGAGGGAAACCTCAAAGGTACTAGCTAGACAAGGCTAATTACCCTATCTACTACTACTTCTAGAAAGGAAGTATACTAAATGGCTCTTGAGAATTTCACCCCCGTCTGCAAGGTCAATTACAAGATGGTTGGTCAGGACGGTAACGCCTTCAACCTTATGGGCGGCTTCGCACAGCAGGCGCGACGTGACGGCTGGGATAAGGCTGACATTGACATGGTAATCAATGAAGCAATGAGCGGCAACTATGACCACCTGCTCACTACCCTGGCTACCTATTGCAAAAATCACGGCATGGGCTCCTATGAGGACGATGAAGACGAAGAGGACTACTAAGCCCTGTAATACCCCATGAAACCCCGCTAGGTGGACACCTAAGCGCCTAGCGGGGCAAATACCACTAACCACTAATCAGAGCGGAAAGGAAGCGTTACAATGGCATACAAGGGTCTTCACTTGGTGAAGGTGCAAAACGATACTTACCGAATCATGAACGGTAATCATGAGCGAGTAGGCATCATCACCTATAATAAGGACTGGAAGCTACGCCCCGGCACCTTTGCATACCATGCACGCGGCGTGAAGGAATACCCTATCTACCTTGACCGTACCGCTGACGCGGGAAGCCCTAAGCGCGCCCTGGAAGCTTTCGTAGATTCCCCCTGCATTTCCATGCAGACTCACTAAACCTATTAGCAACAACCCTTACCCTTTGAAAGGAACCTAAACAATGAAGTTCTCTAAGCTGACTGCCGCCGCTCTTATCGGTGCTATCGCGCTCACTGGCTGTTCCAGTGCCAATACTGCAAACAAGGTAGAAGAAACCACTACCGCAACGGCAACCGCTACCACCAGCGCAACCCCCAGCCCTGAACCTACCGAGAAGGCTAAGGAAGCCGTGGTAATCAACGCCAACCTTACGACCCGTCAGCACCTTACTGGTGAAGAGCACCCCCACGTCAATAGTGACACTGATACACGCCACAACGAATTGAAAGGAAAGCTCACTGCTGACTATCAGGCATCAGCACAGGACGCTACCCTCAACACTAGCTACGAAGTGTACCTAAACTACACCCTGCGAACCCAGGAAGGCGAACTATACAGCAACACCGTACCCCGCTCCAAGGTGCGTATCATTGTTGAAGACGTAGATTACGCCTACGCTATCGGCACCAAGAAGCAGTACCAGGACGGCGACATCACCATCGTTGCACCCAAGGACGGCGTAAACACTAAGGGTGACTTCAAAGTGAACGTTCGAGACGTAAACAACTAAACGAACAACCACCCCAACACGACAGGGGGTGGTAGCATAAACCAAGCTACCACCCCCTACCTATCAGACAGGAACCCCCATATATGGAAATGTGGAGTCACCCCGAACAAGTCATGCACTGGCTCCTAGTGCTAACCTCGGCAATCTTCATCCCTACCGCCTGTAGAGCTATCGGTAGCGCCTTCGGGTACACCTTTTCTGTCCAGCTTTGGCGGACATACCTTTTTAAGCATCACCGTGTTCCGGCGGCAATAATTTTCGCTTTTACTATCGCCTTCGAGGTGGCATGTGTTATCGTCTCCGTCTTTGCCGTATCCAAAGCTCTTGCAGGTGCTAACATTACAGACAGTACCGTGCTCATGGTTTCGCACCTACTGAACTTGGCGCTTCACATCTGCCTCACAGGTCGATACGCCAAGGCACCCAGTGCATAAACCTGAAAAAGGTAAGAGCACCAATAAGTGCTACCGGACAGAAACTATGCTATAATCGGTACAACACAAAGGTGCAAGCACCCGCGTGAACCCACCATCAACTAAGGCGCAAGTGAAAGAACATTCCCCCACAAGCCAAGAGCTATACCAGCTGACCGACCCGGCAGGTAATATCCGCCCCCTCGTAGGAACTATCGAACAGATTATCGAAGACCTAGAATGGGTAGCCTGGAAGTACTCAGAAACCGACGCGGGTGGCGGCGGCATCTATATTCCCCCGTTCGAGGTGAAGCAAAGCGTACTGGAACACCCCGGCTTTCCATGCTTCCACTGCACATGGTTCACCGACCAGCGACCCGAACAGATTGCTGACCGGGCGACCGGGTACCCTGAGAAACTGGAACGCCTCATGTTCCTAGCCGAGGTGTATACTAATGACGGCAACACCCGAACGCGACTAGTAGATGACCCCGCCCCGCAAGGTAAGGTCACAGGGCGACTTATCCCGTGTCCCCGCAACATTGACAATGTTGCCGCATATGCTAAACTTATTATCGACACCCTGAACGTTATCAAAGGCGAACCAGCGGAAGCAGTTATCGAAACCCGCCGCCTATGAACAACAAGTGAACAGTCGGTAATAAGAAAGTAGCACACTAGACTTAAACCCCGGAACCTGATATTCTGAGTGTGACCATTAAAGGTCACGCAAAAGACATGGAAGCCTTACAGAATAGGTAACCGTGAATCATGTTCCACACATTAACCACGAAAGGTTAGGTAAACCCACAATGGGTAAGAACCAGAACAAGAACAGCATTTTTGCACGTTTCAACAACCTCATTCGCGCAAAGATTAACACCGCAATTGATAAGGCGGAAGACCCGCAGGAGATGCTGAACCAGCTTATCCGTGACTACAAGGAAGAGATTCGAGTAGCGGAGGGTAATGTTGCTGAGGTTATCGGCAACCTGCGCATCATGGAGTCTGACCATAAGAAGGAACAGGCTAAGGTTCAGGAGTGGCAGGTTAAGGCTCAGGCGGCTTCTGATAAGGCTGATGAGTTTCGTGCTCAGGCTGAGAAGCTTGAGGTGGGTGACCTGGCACGTACCGAGGCTGAGGCTAAGGCTGATAAGTTTGACGGTCTGGCACGTATCGCCCTGAAGAACCGTACTAACGCTGAGAAGACCACTGAGAAGCTTGAGGAGCAGATTAAGGTTGCTACCCCGCGTGTTGAATCTCTGAAGGGCCAGCTAAATGATGCACGTGAGAAGCTGGCGGCGGCTCACCACCAGCGTGATGAGCTTCTGGCACGTCATAAGACGAATGAGGCTATGGGTCGTATCCTTGACGCTACTGAGAGTATCAACGTCAATGGCACTAACCTGAGCTCGCCTATGAATGAGTGGGAAGAGCGTATCGCCCGTGAGGAGGCACGTCTTCAGGGTCGTCAGGAGATTATGGCTGACCCGGTAAAGGACGGCTTCGATGAGCTGGACTCTCTGGCTGTTGATTCCGCTCTGGATGATGAGCTTGCAAAGCTGAAGGCGAACAATAAGAAGTAGTAGTTTGAACTACTGAATAAAACCCCCTAGCGGTATTTCCTCTAGGGGGTTTTACTTTGCCTAATTTCTTACGTGACCCATTTCACGTAATCCTGGCTTGCATGGGGGTTTAGAGTGTGCCATAATGATTATATGAACGGTGGCTATGGATACCACCATAAAGGAAAACTACCCGCACAGGAAAGGATAACTATATAATGCCTGCACATAAGAGCGTCACCGTACCGTATGAGGTGCGACCCCTAACCCCGGCGGATATTGCACCCACCGGACAGTTAGCAAACGCCTACCGCTACGGTACCACTGACCAGGATATTAACCCTTACCCTATCCTGTACCCTACACTTCGTAGGCTTCAGCAGGCGGGTAAGGAGCTGATTACTATCACGGTACGCCGTCAGCTCAACCCCCTGTTCTTCCTTGAGGACTTTGACAACTTGCAGGGTGTAACCTGGAATCATGAAGATAAGACCGTGACTATTCCTGTCCGTACCCTCACCCAGTTTGTAGGCGGTCATGTGAAGCGTGACTCTGTACCGGAAACCCGCGTATTCCTCATGGGTGGTACCCGATTCAACATGGCAACCACCCACAAGACTACCTTCTATGGCTGGTGTTTCTTCCGTGGTGACGGTATTACCCCGGAGGGACGTTTTGAGCACGTCTACCTGGACGGCACCATGACCCTGCCGAGTCCCGTCAAGTACTTCTACAGCGTCACTATCATTAGTGAAACCCCTAGTGACCTGCGAGGACTCTACGATGTAGACCGCGTAACCATCAAGGGCACTGCAAACATTGCCGGAAAGGTGAGCCTGTGGCGCTACATCCTGGGTGGTAATATCGCTATTGAATCCGACCCCGCATATGGTGAAGCGGAGCTGTTCGGTGCTGACTCAGCTGTAACCACCGAAGGTAGCCCCCTCGTGTTCAGTGAAAGCCTGTACCCACTCGATGAGGACGGATACACCGCCGCCGACCTCTACGGCATGGTGCGCATGGCATGGAATATGCAGGGCATCTATAACCGTGTAGACGAACTGCATACCTTCACTGACGGCGTTACCCGCTACTGTCGAAATCCTGAACAGCACGACAATACCTGCAAGTGCATCGGTTGGGAACTGGCACGTATCGACGCACCGGAACTGTATGACAAGTACGTTAAGATGCACACCCCCGGCAACACCGAAAAGGTGAACATCAAGGAAGTGAATAAGGCATGGGGTAAGCTGTTGGCGGCTAACCAGCCTGACTGCCTTTGGCAATACCCGCCCCGCCGATAAACAAGAAGTGATGCCCTGTAAGGTTTCAATATCTTACGGGGTATTACTATGCCCATAAGTACCCCATAGGAAGCCATGCAAGGCTCTCTGTGGGGTTTATTTCTATATTGCGAGTAGTTGGAGGGTATGACTTAATCAGTCTACCCAAAGAGGCTTTCAAGGGAGGGTGACTATAAAGGATTCATGCGAACCAATATGGGGGTGACTATAAGGGCTCCAAGGGTTTCTAGTAGAGTACCAGCGGTGACTATAAGGGCTCTAGAATGACCATAAGAGCCCCTGTGGTGACTATAGGGGATTCACCGGGGACTATTAGGGCTCTTTGGGGGTGGTTATTTGGGAGTTTGCGGGGACTTTTTAGGGGTGACTATAAGGGCTCTATCGGGGACTATTTGGGAGTTTCCGCCCCGTCTTGGGGGTGGTTGTTCCTTGTAATACCGGGGTGAAACGGGGTATTTGGGGCATGATGACTATAGATGGGGATAAAGATTATTACGCGCGCGTGAGATGGCATGAAGAGGTACCCCCTATAGAGCTAAGGGGGCGGGGGATAGATGATTAGCTACCTGGCTACCACCTTGATGGGGTAGCTCTAGCCCTGGGGTGGGATTTTGAAGAAGGGGAAGTAAACACGGATTTATGTAAGCCTGACTTGAAAACAATGCTAGAGTGTGGCATAATCGAAGTAAGTATTTTTGTTTACATTAAACACCCACTGAAAGGAGTTAGCCCATGTGTAAAGAACGTTACATCTACCCCTGCGAGGTGCGCCCCCTCACGGTAGACGATATTCGACCCCTCCACCAGCTCAACAAGAAAATGCGCGCCGGTGAAGGCGCAGACTTCCAAGTAAACGTCTACTCATTCATGATGAACGCAATCACTGAACTTCTTATCGAAGGTAAGGAATTGATTTGCATCTCTGAGACGGAAGATAGTGCCCCTATTCTCTTCCTTGAGTACCCTGAGAATATTGATGACGCAATCCTCAATCACGAAGAAGGCACTATTGACCTACCGGCACCCCTGACATCTTTCATTGAAACCAAGGGAGAAGTCCCTAGCTGTGGCATCTTTGTGCTAGGTGTGGCAACACGACTGGGGGTTGGTGAATACAGCAACCCTCGATTCGGCGGCTGGTGCTTCTTTCGTAGCACCCGTGACTACCAGTCGGGCAACCCCCATCTATCCCCTATCTACATTAAAGGGGTGCTTACCTCAACCTACCTCGACGGCGACTTCTATATTACGGGGCGCATCACGCATTGGCGACACTTTGCCCTCAAGGGAACAGGTCGCAAAGGTGAGCCCGAAAGCACCCTTGTCGGTTCATGTGACATTCAGAATGTCTCAGTAGAAGGGTCTTTGAGTATCAAGAGCAACCTGAACCTTTGGAATTACGTACTCAAGGGTGACATCGCTATCGCACCTTCCCCTAACGGGTATCACCTAACCCCGCTTTTCGGCGCAAACTCCTGTGTCGTACCCGAAGGTGAAGACCCGAAGAGCTACATGGAAGAGACATTCGGGTTCACCGCCGGTGACACTACCGCCTACGACGTGTACAATGTTGCACGCATGGCACACAACCTTGAAGCTCTCGACAGCGTTATGATGCGGTACTGTCGAGACAGTGTGCACCATGACACCACCTGCAAGTGCATCGGCTGGGAACTGGCACGTATCAAAGAACCTAAGCTGTACAAGAAGTACGTAGCAATGCATGACCTCAAGCGACAGGAAGCAATGCGCAATAGTTGGCGGAATCTCCTTAGCGGGCATGAGATTCACGACTTCATCGCATACTAGCCCAACATGGGGCATACAGGCGGGTTTGCACCCACCCGGTATAGGTGATATGCTGGGGGTACCCCCGTGAGCATCTAACAGGTGAACTACCTGTACGGGTGGTACGTATCAAATATTCCAATCACAAGGAGAACCATCTCTACCATGAGCGAAAACAGCATTTCCATTTCCGACTTCACTATCCTCGGCTTCTTTGACGGCAAGTTCGACCCTGAAGATATTGCCACTATCAACGACCAGGACTTGACCGCTACCAACTTCCAGATTCGACAGGACGACGACCTGGACGAGATTGACGGTGCCATGAAGTCCCTGTTTACGACGATTAGCACCGGCGGGTATGAGTTTGAGGCTGAGTTCCCGCTCACCTCGCCTATCCTGCATGATATTGCGGCTCTCATGGTTGATGCTCAGACGTTCCCGCTTGAGTTCAAGATTACCCACCTTGAGTGTTACAGTGGCAACATTGTTATGCGGTACGCTGACCCGGAGCCGTTGGAGCTGACCGCCTAGCCTTATAGGTAGTCCTAGAAACCCCCTAGTGGTTATCCGCTAGGGGGTTTTATGCACTCACAATTAGAATGTTACCTATTTCACATGATTTTGAGTTGTACACCCCGCTAGAGTGTGGCATAATAGTTATATAAGCAAAGGGGGAAACCCCGAAACCCTCTATAGGAACCCCTATAGGAACCACCACCCCCTTAGAGAGGATTCATCATGGACGCTATCGCAAACATTAGCTACGAGTTCGATGAGAAGAACGGCAACGGCTCCAAGATTGCAACCGCCGAAATTCTCGACACCGACACTTGGGAGGAATATGGCGAGTTTGTTCTTCCTATCCCTAACCCCGTAGTCGAATACTACAGCGACAATATGACTGATAGTGACATGGAAACCTGGGCAGTAATCGCACGAACCAACATTATTGTTCAGCTTCTCGCAGTCACTCTAGACAACCCGCTTGGTGACGGTAAGCGATACGGCTTCCAGAACGTCAAGGTTGAAGAAGATAACATCGGCATCTTCTACCTGGTCGCAGAAGTAGTAGAGAAGCCCTAACCCCAAAGACCACCCCCCTATGGGTACACAAACCACCCATAGGGGGTAGGTAACTCAAACCGCTACACGCCGAAAGGAACCTATCATGAACCTCTTCAAGCTCTTTAGCCGCCGCAATAAGCGAACCCGTCAGCGCATCACCATCGAATATGACAAGAAGACCGGCACCATCACCGCCCTCCGACTTAACGACAAGAAGGGGCGACCCACCACCACCATCACCCGCCGCGCAACCCTGGAACGCCTCAACTCAAGCAACCTCAAGCCCGTAATCCGAAACATGGAAAAGGGCGGCAATGCTACCCACTGGCTCCGATACAACCTCGCGGCAACCACCAACATGTACACCAATACCTCTAACGCCCGCATTAAGGCTAAGGATACTCATATTGTCCACTGTGGCGACGGTCGAATCGAAGCATACGTCACCCAGTAAAAATGGGTGTGACGAAGCCCACACAAAAATAGTTAGTTTTCGACTTGCATACCCCACGCAGATGCGTTATAGTTATATGCGTAAGGATGACAGGGAAACCTGAAGCACTTGCATAACCCGAAAGGGTCGGATTCTTCACACAAAGCCTGTATGCCAAACAGGGGCAGGGTCACCGGAAAGTGACGCGCAGGGTCGAACCTGCTACAGGCACTTGCGAACACGAACAATGTTTGCTATAATAACTTGAGAGTACAGAAGCGATTCAACCGAGTTACTTCTAAACAATTATGGGAATTGCTAACAACTAATCACCTGCTGGCTAATAACCGGCGGACTAGTTAAATCAACCTCGATTGAGACTAATTCTCTGGACTCTCAACATAACAACAGTTCATACCCCTAACCGGGGTGTTGCACCGAATAGGTGACACACAGAGTCAAACCTGTTATGAACACTTACAGGGGGTACAACCCCTGTGCTACACTTGGAATTGTAGAAGCGCGATTATCGAGTTACTTCAACAATTTTGGGAATTGCTTAGAATCATGAACTAGTTGCCTTTAGACTAGTCAAACTACCCTCGATAAGCTCCATTCTCTACAATTCCAACACTATTAAGCCCGCACCCCAATAGGGGGTGTTGCACCGAAAGGTGGCACACAGAGTCAAACCTGCTACGGGCACTAGCGAATATAGTGTAATATATTTGCTCCCCTTTGGGGGCGTAGATGTGAATTTGTCGAGTTACTTCAAACAAATCTAGAAATTTGCAACGAAACTGGTCGCCCTTGTCGGCTAGATACTAACCTCGACATGGCTGGTTCTCTACGCCTCCATTTATTTTACCCAAAAACAAGCAAACACAACAGAAAAGGGGCACCAACCAGCCACCCCAAATAGTAACTATAGGAAGGAACCCCTATCATGGGACGATTCAACACTAAGAACCACGTGACCGCTAATAAGGCGACTAATAAGATTGACACTACTGGCGAGCGTATCAGCACCTTTGAGGGTGGTACCGGCTGGAAGCGTACCCCGAAGGCCGAGCTGTTCCTAGCCGCCGTTACCTCACTGAATGAGGATACGTTCTATGAGAAGGCTGACGCGCGTGCTGACCGTATCGCTGGTCTTGTGAAGCAGGTTGCAGACGATAATGTTTGGCTTGAGGGTCTGATTGGTTGGCTTCGCCAGGAGGCAGGTCTTCGTGCTGTACCGGCAATGATTGCCGCTGAAGCTGTTCATGCACGCCTGGAGGCTGGTTTGACTGGTGGTAACCGTGCCCTTGTTGCCGCCGCTATTGGTCGTCTGGATGAGTCTAGCGAGTTCCTTGCTTACTGGTTTACCCGTTTTGGTCGTAAGGTGCCGTCTGCTGTGAAGCGTGGTATTGCTGATGCCCTGAATAAGTCTGTTACTGAGAATAGTGTTTTGAAGTGGCAGGGTCGTATGGCTAAGGGTGCTTTCACTTTGGCTGACGTGGTGAACCTTGTTCACCCGAAGCCGTCTGATAAGTACCGTGAGAACCTGTACGGCACTATCATTGATTCTGCTTACGGTCGTGAGCCGAACCTTGAAGAGCTGTCCATCATGAAGGCGCGCCGTGACTTCTTGAACCTCACCAAGGATGAGAAGATTAAGGTTCTTTCCGATAAGGAATCCGCAGACCGTATCATCAAGGATGCACGTCTTACCCATGAGGTAATTGCGGGTACTATTGGTGTTATCCCGGCGGAGGTTTGGGATAATCTCATTGACCATATGGGTTACCAGGCGCTTCGTATGAACCTGAGCCGTATCAGCAACGCGGGTGTGTCTTACGATACTATCGAGAAGATTAACCGTAAGTTGCGTGATAAGGAAGCTATCGTGCGTGCGAAGACTATGCCGATTAACTTCCTTGCCGCATACAAGAACGCGCCGCTTGACTTTGCCGCCGCACTACAGGCAGGTGCTAATAGCGTGCTGGATAATGTGCCGGAGTTGCCGGGTCGTACCCTGCTTCTTCTTGACCGTTCCGGCTCTATGGGTTGCCGCCTGTCTGAGCGTAGCTCTCTGTCGCGTCAGGATGCCGCTAACATGTTCGCCGCCGCCTTTGCTCTGAAGAATAAGGGTCGCGTTGATGTTGTGGCGTTCGATACTCAGGTTGAGAAGGTTAAGATTACCTCTAATGACCTGTTGCGTGTTGTTGATAATGACATGCCGGAGGCTCGTGGTGGTACCGCTACCGCTAAGGCTCTACGTGAGTCTTATAACGGTCATGACCGTATCCTCATTATCAGTGATGAGCAGAGCCTTAATGCCCGTAGGTACTGGGGTAGTGAGTACACTGTCGATGATGTTCTTGACCGCTATGTACCGGCTCATGTGAACGTCTTTACCTGGAACCTTGCAGGCTATGAGGCGGCTCATATGGAGGCTAAGGAGCGCCGCTGGTCGCTTGGCGGTCTGACTGATAAGGGTTTCGAGCTTATCCCGCTTCTTGAGCGTGGCATTGATGCTGGTTTCCCGTGGGAAAACAAGGGCTAACAACCCCTAACCTTTCGGTTGCCCCTCTGGGTCGTATGACTCAGGGGGGTATTTTTTATACCTTGTTACCTATTTCACATGATTTTGAGTTGCACACCCCGCTATAGTGTGCCATAATGGTTACATAATAATTAGTTAGCCCCCTATAAGGCAACACCCCATGTAAGGAGTACTCAAATGGCACGAATTACCCTCGGTGCATACGCGGTCATTATCGACACCTACGAAAATGACAATGAAGTAAGCGAAATTACTATCCCCGTGTCATTCAAGAACATCACCGTAATGCGCGGCGACTTTGAACGCACCGGCGATAACACCTGGCAGGTAACCCCTAAAGTCCAGCCCGTAGATGGAACCTTTATCATTGGCGGCGTTGCCGAGGGTGAAGAAATCCAAGCACTCGAAGAGTTCACCAAGAACATGCACCACAACACCCAGGTAAAAATCATTGAAACTTTCCATGACTCTACCGGCGGGCTGAGCGTAACCATCGAGTGCTAACCCAACCCCCTAACATTCAATACCCCCCCCAAGACACACGAAAGAAGGAAACATCATGAACCCGTTCAACAAGAAGTACGAACTACTCAACATTGCTATCAAGTCCACTAGCGGTACCGTAGTCCGACGAGTCCAAGCTCTGCAAGACATCATCAACAGCGAAGGTGTGACCATTGCCCGTGCCGGTGAACTAGGCGGCTGGATTGAAAACGAACGCAACCTGTCCCACAGTGGCGGTGCGTGGGTAGCAGATAGCGCCATTGTATCCGGTGAAGCCCGCGTACTCGAAGATGCTGTAGTGAACGGTAACGCCCGCGTAAGCGGTGAGGCGTGTATCACTAACCAGGCGCTAGTAACCGGCAACGCATGGGTCACTGGACACGCAGTAGTAGCAGGTAACGCAATCGTAGGCGACAGCTCCCGCGTACTCGAATACGCAAAGGTTATCCAGGGTGCGCGCTTGTATAACACTTCCGTAGCACGTGGCATGTCCCGCGTTGGTGGTACCGTTTACCTTACGAAGAACAATGTAGCGTCCGGTTTTGACCTCATCTTCAACTAGGCGTAGCACCTGAAACACCCCCGGTAACAGTATTAGCGGCACCTGAAATATGGTAAAATAGCTACTGATACCGGGGTTAAACCTCTACCCCCTGAAAGACGAAAAGGAAGCCCCGCATGACAAACCCGACACATGTTGTCCGAAACTGGAACGCCCCAGCACCCACCCAAGTAAGCAATCAAGCTATCATCAACCTAGAAAACGTGGCACAGCTAACCCATGCTCTCAATGGTGAAGTTCACCCCCGAATCGCGAACCTCAATATCACCCCCAGTGAGGATGGAACCTACACCGGAGCCCAAATCGCGAAGATTGACAGGGCAACCACCCTGGCATATGCCGACACGCTCAACACCACGACAGAAGAAGCACAGCTCATCCTGAAAGGACACCCAATGCCCACCATCAACCTCGCCACCCAGCCTGAACTAGCAGAACTAGCAAAGAAGCAGGAAGCTAACGAAGCTAAACTAGCAGACATTGCGCGCCGCCTACAGGAATACCGTAAGCTCAATGAAAGCAAGACCGAAGAAGCGGAACTATTGAGTGAGCGAATCCGCCAGAGCACCGCACCTGCATCAGACTTTGAACTTCAGCAAGTCATGCGTGAATACAAGTCCTGCAAGAACATCATCGCCTCCAACAAGAACCTATACGACAAACTGATTCTCGCCCACCAGAAACTCAACAACGCCGTACAGGTAACCCGCGACCGAATCCACGCCGAACACTGCGCCCGTGAAATCGCTTCCGTAGACAAGCAGAACAAGGAAATCGAAGAATACCTCAAAGGCATCGGAAACGAAGCACCCACCGGCGACACCGTAGACGTAGCAGGTATGCTCGAAGGAATCTATAACAACGAGGTCGAAGATAACGACCACATCTTCGACTCCCTAACCCTAGAGCAAGAAATTACCGAACTGCGCAATACCCACAACAATAAAGAGTAGGCAGACAGTATGAATAACACCAATGCCCTAGACCTTCACGGGCTCACCCGTAACCAATACGTATACCTAGAAGCACTACTAGCAAACATCACAACCGCCCGCTGGACAGGTGACACAAGCTTCAGGTTTATGCCTAACGTAGGAAGCCCTGCACCTTATATGGGGTCAATAGCTAAGCCCCTCAATGAGGTAAACCTACTCAAGCTACTCTCAAGCGAAATCCCTCTCCTCTGGGGCACCAGCACCAACTCAAATGGCACCTACCTACAGCAACAAGGTCGTGATGTGCGGTACAGCATCCAGATTAGCGTGCGTCATGTACCAAAGGGTGAGCGGCTAGTCACAAATGCTCAGCGGAATGACGTGCACACCGCTAATGGCAACGTTATACTCGCCAACCTATGTGTCCCTAATTATGTGGAAGCACTCAATAAAGCCTATGAGGGAACCTTGTTCCTTCGGGCATATAATACTATCACCCTACTGTACATGTCACACATATATTCAGGGGCCCAGCCTACACGCAATGACATTCCCACCCTAGACGACGTGCTAACCATGCTCGAAGGATACGGCGAATACAACACCATCACATACGTAGGCGACCCTACGACAGTCGCAAATACAGAAACGCCTAAACGCTACAGCGGAGAGTCAGGCGTGGAACTATCCTATGACACGTCCGACAGTAAGAAGCACCCCTTCAGGTTTAAGGTTGCCGCTTTCTTTGTTTGGCTTTTCGGGCTATCCATACTCGTTTCCCCTGTAGCAGGCATATTGGCAATTTTTCAAGTCCCATTCGCAGGATACGTTGCCTTGGGTTCAGTTGCAACGCTTGTCCTTTCAAGTGTCCTAGTAGATTGCTTGGTCACAAAGGACGAATTTGATGCTCTTGAATACAATGGCACCTTGCGAGAAACCATGTAAAACGGAATCTGTGATAGGGGCGGGTGGTCTTGTGTGCCGCCCGCCCCTCAAAACAAAACCCCTAACCATAGTAAAGGAAAAACAAACATGAGCATATATCGAAAGAATAATAAGGTGCATGATAGACATGAGATTCTTATTGGAATCTTCGCCATACTCTTCATTCTATGCCTGGGCATTACCCCTATACTTTTATGCGTTGGGTTTTTAGGCTCTGCTCCCCAGTTATTTCAAGGTGGCATAATCACTTATGTAGTGGGAACGGTTTCCGGGGTTATCGTGTGGGCAACCGACCCTGAAAGGTGCTGGTAATACCACCACCACCCCCCCCAAGAAAGGAAGCACCCCCTATCCGTAACCCACTTACAGAAAGGTAAACTCATGGTAGACCCAGAGAACCCTAACCCCACCCGAAATGAGCATACTGAAACTGCCAGTAACACAAAGCTGACAATTAAGGAACGCTTCTACTCTTACATGCGCTCTCATGCACCTTTTGCACAGATACTATTGAATTTATTCACACTGGGTGCTGTAGGGTGCCTTCTTGGTCAGATTCCAATCCCGCTGTTTAAAATCTTCGAGGTTTTTGGGTTACCCCTGGTTGCCATTAGTGTCGCCGGGTTCCTGTTCATGGCGTTTTGCGATTATCTTATAAAGAGTAACCGTAAACGGTAATCCACCCAATATCGGTGGGGTGTAATATTTACGGGGCTAAGCCCTTACAGATACCGCACCCCACCTTTTCCATGTTATAATCACTATAACTACAACTAGCCGCACATGCGGAATACTATACCCGCTGGAAAGGAAAAGCCCATGTTTACGTTACCTACAAGGCTTACAATGTTGCCAACCTCTACAGGTGAGAAGCTGTACATTCCACCCATTGATTTTGGTGAGCTTCAACGCCTCAACCTGAAGCTACATAAGGGCACATATAGGCAACAAGTCACACCTGAGCATTTGCAGTATATGACAGGTGAGGTAGGCTGGCTTCTTGGGCTCATATATGACCAGCATCTAGCCCTTAAATCATTCACATTCCCCAGTGTTAAGGAAGGCGACATCTACGTTGTACCCAAGGGCAATAATCAGCCTGCACCCGGTGATTTGATGTTCCATGTAACTGAGATTGATGGTAATACTGTATGGGTGAAGGGTAATACCCCTGATATGTTGCTCGGTAACCTGTTTGTAGGCGATACTGACTCGCCTAATAATCTGTACTATCGAGTTATGGGTGGTAGTCTTCCTGTGCCTTTGGGTGATGTTACGCGCCTACCGGTTACCAGCTTTGAAGATGGTGTGAAGTATCTTTCTGTGGTGGAAGAGCAGAATAAGATTCTGAAAACCCTACACCGAGAGCTGTGCGACATTTTCAAGGACAGCCAGACCGAGGTCATTTATGCTACGTTCCGCCGCGCTTTGCTGGAACTGCGGGATGCTATTGATTGCGGTTCCAACGCGGCTATGGCTCAGCTCAATACCCTTATTTTTGAGACTTATGATGCGCCTAAGCGTGCTAAGGAAGCCGCTAAGTATGGAACTCTTGACTGGCTTCTGCGCCTAGCAGAGGGTACTCTTAGCTAAACCGTGAGTAGCATAACCCACTAAAACACCCCCAGAAGGGCATAGGAAGCCCTCTGGGGGTGCTTTAGATAAAATATGAGTGAAGGGCGGGGTATCAATTATTCAGCCCTTAGAGCCGGTTTTAGCTGTTTTGTAATTTGCAAAACATGAAACAGTGTGCCATAATAGATATACATCTATTGGCACTATTGCCTATGGCATATATGTTAATATTTAAATAAGAACCCACCCCTAGTTAGAGGGGTGCCAACACCCAGAAAGGAACCTAACACAATGTCTCGTACTCGAAAGCGACGAACCCCTATTACTCGACCTATTAAGCGAGTCTGGGGTGCAACCACTAAATGCCGAAAGAGCGGCAAGGTGGGATATAAGACCTGGCAGGCGGCAAGTCTAGCCCTAGCCGTGCTACATGGAAACTCTAAGCGCCGAATCGCAATGTTCGGTGAAGACTACCGCGAACGAAACGAAAAGCGGTACTACAGGTGCGAATATTGCCACAACTGGCACCTAACCAGCCTCGCCCTCACCATTAACCACAAGAAGGCGGCGGCATAATGAGCAGGAAGAAAAAGAAGTCTCAAGCTTCCGAGTCGCCTAAGCCGCCGGTACCTAAGCTACCGGAACCCACCGTGTATGCCACACCTCAAGCCCTGACCGCATATGGGCGCACGCGAGGAATCGGACGATACGCGGCACACCGCCGCCGCAAGAACAGGGATTACCAGACCCTAGCGGCTAAGATTGAGAAGCTTGTTTATGAGCGTGAACACGCCCGTAACAATTCGCTCCAGTACAAGAGTAGTAGGGCACGTAAGGCGGCTCAGAAGGCTAAGGTGTGCGTATTGCCGCGCGGTAAAATTGCTTACCGTACACGACGTGACGCGCTAGAAGTGCTGGCTGAGATTAAAGCTATCCGCCATGAGCGGGAAAAGCTAGGTGTACGCACGCGAGCTCACCGCATGGAGCAGAGCGCTTATAAATGCCATGCCTGCGGGTACTGGCACCTAACCAGCATGGCTACTGACCGTAACAAAGAATCCAACGAAGACGAATAGATATAGAAACTATAACCCCTATGTGAGCTAATTCACTTGAATCTGGCTTGCATAGGGGTTACGGGTGTGTCATAATAGATATGTACCCAGGAGATATGGGATACGGAAACCACTAACCAAGGAGTGAAACAATGGAAAACGACGGCATCATCACCGCAACCCTGGACGTATATGTCACTGAACGCGGCGCATACAAGAACACCCTCATTTGCTCCGACCCGGTAGACTACAAGGAAACCGTACCCCCTACCAAGTGGAACGTTCAGATGAAGCCCATGCCCCGCGTAACCTTCGCAAACCGCCCCGACGCTGAAAAGCTCATCAAGAAGCACTACGAGGGTTACACCTTCAAGGGTGACGACGGCAACGAATACGTTATCGTTCACCTCATGCACTTCAGCTCCGATGAAGACTGCTTCGTCTACGGTGCTGACCTCAAGGTCAAGAAGTAACCACAAGCCATAACACAAAGGCGGGTAAGGAAACGACACCTTACCCGCCATACGTGCTACTATCAACACAACACACAAAGGAGACACCTAATGAGCAATCATGAATACAGCCAAGACCCGGCAGTACAAGAAGCCCGCCGAACCATCAACGCAACCAGCGACTTCGGGGCAGAAGCAATCGCAACACTCATTACCAGCAAGACCCCCGAAATCAAAGAATCAACCACCAAGCTCGATAACGAATACCTGAGCGCCCTCTACGCCGAAAAGGTAAACCTAGAAGAACTAATCAGTAGCGAAACCCCAAACATAACCACCATCACCAAAGCAACAGATAGGCTCAAGAAGCACCTAGAAGCCGCAAAGCAAGCGGCAACCAACATGGGCGTAACCAGCCCGCAAACCAGCAACAACTAAGAAAGGCACCCCAATGCGACACATGTACCTCCTAGCAGGCACGCCCGCAAGCGGCAAAAGCACCTTCATTCAGGAAGTAGTGGAAAAGAACCAGCTCGGGCGCGTTATCTCATGGGACACCTACCGTAGCAAGTTCCGTGACCCCTGGGGTGGCGGCTCGCGAGACTTGAATACGATTGACGCATGGAGTATCGCACCCATGAGTAAGCGTCAAGAAAAGTACGCAATTAACCAGTCCTACAACGACACTGAAATGTTCATGCAGGTAGGTGAAACCATCTTCATTGATAACACCAACACCACCAAGAAGAACATGTCCGGCTTCCTAGAACTAGCCGAGAAGTACGGTTACCGCACCTGGGTAGTGGACATTCAGGGTGACCTGACCCTAGAAGAACTCAAGGAACGTAACCGCGCCCGTAAGGGTTACAAGCGTATCCCTGTGAATGTTGTTGAACGTTTCTATGAGAACCATATTCAGACCCGCAAGAGCTTTAATAACCTATTTCAGGACACCCCCTATGTGGTAGGGCTAATCACCCCCGACGAAGTTCTACCGAACCTCACCGTAGGCGTAAACTTCACGGAAACCACCAAGGGCAACCTGAACGGTGAACCTGTGAACCTGGCAGACACCTATAAGCGTATCGTGCTCATTGGTGACATTCAGGGTATGGGCAACACCCTAGAGGAAGCTATCTATGACATCGACCCCAACGGCTTGTCTTCACTGGATACGCTGTGGGTATTCATGGGTGACCTGTTCGACCGTGGAAACAACCCCGTCAAGGTAGCAGACCTAGTATTCCCCTACCTACAGTCCGGTGCCCCGAATGTAAAGCTCATCAACGGCAACCATGAGTCGCTACTCATGAACGTCATTGCAGGTGTAAGCGAAAACAAGGACGCTAAGGAAACCCTGGAAGCCCTCACCAATGCAGGATACACGCTGGAACAGATTCACGCGGCAATTCAGAAAGCAGTACCCGCCGCCGAACTGAAACTAGAAAGCCTCCAACCTGACCACACGGTAGAAACCACCCACCTGTACCTATCCCACGCAGGTGTACACCCGAACCTATACGCCAACTCAACAGCAACCACCCCGCAGGGTGAATTGGTAACCGGCGTATACGCATACCCGCTCACCTACTGGGAAACCGGGTACAGCACCTACTACAGGGCACGCGACGGGTACAGTAGCTACACCGAATGGGCACCCGCCCTCAACGCCCTATACAGTAAGGCAACGAAGGCGCATAACGGAACCAATGACACCAAGGGCGATACGCTCATCGCCGTATGTGGTCACCGAGGCGGATACGGAAACCCGAACCAGTATCAGAACCTCATCCCCCTAGAATCAGAGGTAGAATACGAGCGCGGGCACCTATCCGTCATGGTGTACACCAACCACGAAGCGGCATACGCAAACGAAAACGACCAGTACAAGCACGTATGGGTTGGACAGCGTAAGAGGTACGCCGGAGACAGTGACCGTGTACGCGACTGGGTGCCCCGCCCCACAGATACACCTCCTAGCATGTAACAGCCGCCCCTAACCGACTGTACCCCGGCAGGGAAGCCCCTTAGCTAATCGTTATTGAATAGCTAAGGGGCTTTTCCATGCCCGTTTTGGGTAATGAACCGTAAAACAGGTATCGTGGCTATGACCATTTGATATATGGTTACATCTTCAGGGGTACGCCCTGAAGGTAAATCAGGAAAGGAAAATACTTCTTGAAAAATAGTAGTAACCCTGTTATTAATAGGCAACTAGACCCCGAAACAAGCCTACCCGGAACATGGGGTGCAAACACCGCCCCGCTAACGGTAGGGAACGTTGCCTCTAAGTCGTGGCTGGCTCTAGCGTTCCTCATTGCGGGTGCTGTGATTGGTTGGCATGTCCCAATGGGTATCGCCGCCGTCGCCGCAATTATCGCGTTCGGACTAGGACTATTCCTAGTATTCAGGAGCACCCCACTAGGGGCAGGTAGTGTACTGACCTATGCGGTTATTGAGGGTGTTGCCCTTGGTGCCGTATCAGCGGCTTCTCAAGCCAAGTACCCCGGTATTGTGGTTGCCGCCCTATCAGGCACACTGATTGCGTTCCTTGTAGTGCTGATTGCGTTCATGTTCGGTCTTAGGGCTAACCCGAAGATTACCCGCATTGTGGGACTAATGGGCTGGGCATATGTTGCTTACCTGTTCGTTTCGCTAGGCATTGCAATGTTTACCGGATTCGATACCGGTAGCGTTTCCGTGATGGGTATCCCGCTTGGTGCTATTCTTGGCTCCATTGCTGTTGGTATAGGCGTGTACTACATTCTTGTAGACTTCACCGATATTACACAGGCTGTACATTCAGGTGCCTCTGAGAACCTGGCGTGGACTCTTGTATTTGGTTTGATGCTATCTATTATTTGGGTTTACATTGAGCTTCTTAGGGTCTTGCGTTATGTATGGGGCGACTAACGTAGTTGCTAATTGAATAATCTAAATCCGATAGGGGGTTTGCAGTTGGTAATCACTGGCTGTAAGCCCCCTATTTTCATGCCTATAACTTAATGTGGCTCATTTCATATGGTTTCGAGTTACACAAGGAATAGGGGTGTGTTATAATTGTTTACGTAAAGATTTGTTTCACTAGCAACCTGCGGAGGCACACAATGGGTTTCATTCTATTCCTACTCTGGATTGTACTGTTGGCAACCTATGATTAACTCGACAGCCACCAACGACTGAAAGTAAAGCCAATGACCCTCACTAAAACTCTACCTAAAGCAACCGGTCGCCGTGACATCACCACAGCGCCCGGCAAGCTGTACTTTATTTACGGTAACGAAAAGCAAGCTATCGAAAACGGTACCCCTCTGCCGGTTACCGTCATTCTCCATGCCGAAGACCCGTGCAACCCGGAGGAAACCCTATACCTACGTAACCTATCCAACCCCGAAACAGTCAGTAGGCTAGGTGAGTTGGTGCGACAGCCCCTCGGATACGCCGCAAGCGCCCAAGAAATCGCTGACGCATACCTACGGCTCGCAAACCAAACCCCGGTGCCCCTAATGGGTATCACAACGAATGACACTAAGGACACTGTAAGGCTGGGCACCAATATCCGCCCCGCCGGGGATGGTAAAGTGGACACGTCATGGGTGAGTATGAGCACTATCTTCAATAGTGATGGATACGACCCTAGTATCGAATATGCACCGCCAACAGCTCTAGACGTAACTGTAGACATTACAACCTACAGCGACATGACCCATCCTGGATACAGTCACGGCGACGATAAGCTTATCCCCGGCTGGTTCCACTGGGACATAAAGAATTACGACACCCTGGAATGGGAAGTGTATATTGGTGACCCAGACCATAACATTAGACTCGTATACGGTGAAGTGACAGTCTCAAACGGTGTAATCCACCCGAACATTGGAATCCAATACTTTGACCACGCCATAGTAGGATACCAAGCGCCCCCATTCACTGTGCTAGGGGCACGATACGACACCCAACCGGTCATGGAAAATGGTATAATGGCATGGTACCCAATCACATTAGCCGTCTAACCACGAAGGAAGGAAACCCCCACCAATGGGCAACACTATCCCCGTAAACCCCAAAGCATCACCGCCGGACACTACCTTTACCGCTACCACTGACATTATTCTAGGAATCGGTAAGCCTGAAGGTGAGCCGCTAACCCTAGACACCCCCATCACCGTACTACAGCGAAGCACCTTCACCAACGAAGAGAAGACGCAGTACGCAACTGGGCGACCCGGTAGCTGGTCACCCGAAACCATTGGTGACCTATTCCCTGAAGCTACCGAAGCTACCGTGGGTGCTATCACCGTCGAGCAGGTCATGGACGCATACCTAGCAACCGAACCGCAGTTCATCTACCGAACCACGCTAGGCGCTGAAATCATCATCCTTGTAGTCCACAACCTGACCCAGCCTGTACTACCATACCGTGAAGCAACCGAAGAAGAAGCAACCACCCACGACAAGGGCGAAAGCATCACCGCCGACAAGTACCCTACACGGGTTATTGCTGAGGGCATGGAAGCGACAACCGACGTGTACCGCCCCGCCCCTGACGTTATCCTGAACCTGGTTAGCACCTATAATAATAATGCTGACATGGCAAACAGGGACGCATACCTCGGCTGGTATGTTTGGAAGGTGGCAGGCGGTAAGCTCACCGCGAACGTAGTACTAGGTGAGCCCCTAGCCGAAAACTCGACACTGAACCTTCTTGAAGTAGAAGCAGGGTATGAGCTTGACGGCGACCTAGAATCCGCCGCCGAAAACAAGGAAGACCTACAGGCACTACTCGGTCTAGACTACTGGGCAAAGAACCTGGCAGACATGGCACCTACAGGCTTCACCGCAATGGGTGTACTACCCGGACACCCCACCATGACTGAAGACGGGTACTCATGGCTACCCGTACTACTAGCAAGCGAGTAAGCCCCCCATAACACCTAAGCCGCCCCGGTCAAAACCTGAAACAGACCGGGGCGGCACACCAACTGACAGGCAGGAAACACCCTATGAGCAACATCAACTTTCAAGCACTCGTCAAGCAGGTGCGTGACTATGCAGAAGGAAGTATCCCCGTAAAATCAGCAACCATCAACGCCGAAGCTGTTATCCAGAACAGCCTCCACCCACGGAGCGCAACCCACCACGCCCTACTCAACACTATCAGCAACTTCCGTAAGGCACTCAAAGAACGAGGGTACGTCACCTACGGCGAACTAGCGAAACTCGACGTAGCAACCCAAGAACTCTACCACGAATCCTACAAGACCGACCTAAACACCATCAACCAAACCCTCAAGGGAGGAACCGTGTTCACCGAAACCAACAACCCCGCAATCGCAAAGCTCCAAAAGAACTACCTCACCCACCTGGACACCCTGGCAGACCTAGCAGACCGACTACAGGTAGTCCGTGACAGCCTGAAAGCATACCGTGATGAAAACAGTAAGCTGACCGAGACTATCCGTTCCAGCAAGGAAGACAATGATAGCCCTCAGCTCATTACCTACATGATGAAAATTGAGGCAAACAAAACCACTATCGAATCCTACGAAGAAACCCTTACCACCCTCAGTAAGATGTTCACCAAGCTACACACTGAAGCTAAGGGTATGTCTGGTCGAATTGAACAGCTCACCCTCACCGAAAAGGTAGCAGAAGCAATCAATCAGAACCGACAAATCCTCGAAAGCTACAACAGTATCACCACCAGTGGCGACACTATCAATGTTGAGAAGGAACTAGCTACCAACCTTGCTAAGGTGAATATGAGCCTAGAATCAGACCCGAACATCGAAATTCTAGACAACCTGGTATACGCACAGAAAATCGCTGAGATTAAGAAAGGCAAGTAAACAGCCATGTATAAGCTAGACTTTCTAGGTGTAACCCAGACAGAGTACGACATTCTCCGCCTTCTTCGTGATGCTATTGCCAACACTAATCTACCTCGCCGCCCTTCATGGTATGTGGTAGATGTTGATACAGAGAACCATGAGACAGCCTACCATCTGTGCGATGGCTATGACGCGGGCGCTCTTCTATACGCCACAGGCGATTATATGAATCCAGGGTTTGCCTTTGAGAAAGGAATTTCAAGTGAAAGGGCATTGCGTGAAACAGCAGAATCTAAAGGTGTGACCACCCTACACCAGGCACGCCTGGAGAATAGTAACCTATACCGCCACCAAGAAAGCCGTACACTTCCTCACATCGTTGTTGCACCGCTCAAACTGCGGCAAATCCTTGCCGAAGACCCGGCGCGCATCGACGCTACCCCCTATACTCGTGGTATCGGTGGATTAATTGGGGTAAGAGATGGTGACCACCCCGATGACTTCTACAGCCGCCGGAACAACACCTACCACACCTTATACGGGGCAATCACTGGCAACTCTGGCAATGAGTTAGAGCTAGGTAATCTCGGTGATACATGCTACGCCTGCGGTAAAGGTATCAAGTTCGGCATCAAGGAACAATACCCGCTACTCACCAAGGAACAGCAGGAAAGCGTTGTTGGTCGCGCCTGGGGGCTACTGGAAGCCCTGTATAAGGATATTCGTTCGCGTCGTGGTGATTTTAGTGAAATCCCCTCTGTAGATGAAGTTCTTATGCTCGTAAACGGTTACGGCGTATTCCCCGAACCGGAACAGGTGAAGGGCAAGAAGAACGAGCGAAAGCTGAAAGCAACCCCTAAACAACACCGAGAAGTAGAAGCAAGCCTACAGGCTAGTGAATCGGTAGATGAAGATACCCGAAGCCACGAAGAGGGAAACTCGAAGCGGAAATATTATCGGGGTGCAGAAATAATCATTATGTTTATTATTACGCTTATATGGTGCACTCCGCTACGCCGACTAGTACCTGGACTTGAAAATCTCAATGATGGGTATAATCTTTTGGGTGCACTTCTTCTTCTGCTTTGGAATCATAATATCTTCAAACGTCCAATCTAAATACAATAAAGGGTGCGCGCCTTCTAGGTTTGAGAGGCGCGCACCCTTTAGCATATGGTGCATTATTTAATCTTCAGCTAGTCCGATTGTTTCACGGATAGCCTTATCTACTGCATCCTTGAACATGAAGGATACACGGTTAGGGTTCGTGCACTTAAATAGTTCAGGGATGACAGTGTTTTCGACCTCGAACCACGGGTCACCCGCACGTACACGGATAAGCTCAGTAGACAGTAGCCATAGTGTCGAGTCGTCTTCTTCGGGGCTAAGCCCGTGAGTTACCGTAAATATCTTACGTAGCGGCATCTCAGCATCATTTGAGATTGCCTGCGGAATGTACGGGAACACGTCAGGGAACTTATCAGACCACGCGGGGTTTACGCCCATCTTGCCGTTACTCTTATCCAGGGTGAAGGTTGCACCCTTACTAGGTTCCACTAGTTCGCCGTGCTTATCGACAAGCCAGAAGCTAGAACTATCAAAACGTGCCCACACGTACTTGCCGTCAAGACCGTCAGGTGCAAAGTATACGTGCGGCTCGCAACGCTCATTCACTGAGATAAGTGCTAGAGGCCAGGTGCTTGGGTCTTCCTTTAAGATTGTGCGGTTCCATTCAGGGGCTTTACTGTCACCTGTGGGGAACTGGACGTGTGTGCTGTTCTTCTCGCTAATTTCCATGATTTCCTGGAAAGCGTTCTTGTATTCTTCCATGAACTGTTGTGCAAGCTCTACAGTACGCTTCAGGTTAGCGCGGGTGGGTTTTGGTTCGTTAGTGAACTTCAGGTCTTCAAATTCCATGAGGTTATTCCTTCCGGTTATTGCCCTTAGCGCATCAAGTGCACTAATTGCTATTGGGGTGATAAATTATGTTAGTATTATACCATACGAAAATTGGGGCTGGGTTCAGCCCTGCAACTAATATTTATGGAAGGTTTCAGTAAAAGTAGAAACATGGACATTCAGAACATTCTAGACACAGTAGTTCACGCACTATCTCTAGCAGGTATTGCTGTAGCAGTATTTGTGGGACTTATCATTGTGTCGTTCACACTGTCGGTAACCATTACAGCTGGTTTCGCTTTTACATTGAAAGAGATTCTACTCGGTGACGACGACGATGATGAAGACGAAGACGACGACGAGTGCGTATGCGGCGAGTGCCATATCGACACTGATGTTGATGGTGAATCCACCGAAGAAGACCAAGGCAAGGAAGAGCCAGGGGAAATCTACCCTATCGCCTTCACCTTCGGCAGTGAAGAGTCACCCGGCAAGGGCGTAGCAGGAATCACCCTAAGCCAGATTGGGTACACGACAACCCCCACCTTCATGCAACAGTTCACAACCGCCCTTATCGCCCCCGAAGACGAACTCGAGGGAAACATCCTAGGACAGTACATGGTGGCAAGTAGCATCACCCTAGACTCTTTCAGCCACCTCATCGACCCGCACGAACTAGCAGAGCTAGTGAAGAAGTGCGACACTGAATATGAAACCGCCTGCGAAGCCGTAAAGCAATGCCGTAAGGAACTTATCGCCTGGGGTAACGTGTCCAACGAATCCTTGAGTACTCTACGGCAGGCTAAGCAGAACCTCATTACGGCTGTTAAAGCGTCCTACATCACCACAGATGACGAAATTAACCCTATCAACGAGTAAGGTAAACCACTATGGCAAAGAAGCACACATGTGCTAAATGTGGTATTGAACGCTCATACGACGCATACACGGCGAATTGTGAAGCGTGCACCAACTACCATAAGCAACGCGCATACGACAACTTCCCCAATAAGTACCTAGAAATGACCACCCGCGCGACAGCCCAACAGCAAACCTGTGAGTGCGGAACATCAGAACTGGAACTTAACGACGACTGCAAGCAGTGCCAGTACAGGCACTATTGGTGGTGGACACTCAATATTGCCCACAGCCTATGGGAAAACCATAGGGGTAGGCGAATCGAACCGCCCTGCAACAGGTGCCCCGCCTCACCCTGGAACGTAACCCCAGGGTGTGTAAGCTGTGCTCAGCGAGCCACCACAGATAACGCTCTAGCTAAGCTCTGGAAGCTTGCAGAGCTACATCCTGGAGCGTGGGCTACTAAGACCTGTAAGAGGTGCTACGCTCCCACTGGTGTATTCACGCCCGGTTGCCACACCTGCAAGAAGTCTGCAAAGGTAGCAGAAACTAAGAAGAAAGCCGTTCAGGTAGGATATAATGCGTTCCAGCTGGTATCTAACCCGGCTGAAACTGCAATCCCCAATTGCCTACTATGATACACGTGTTCTTCTTACGCTTCCGTCACCCCACATTCACCTAGTCAGGGTGATTCGGCAATCGTGTGTGTAGTAGGTTCTAGGGATTATTACCGCCGCCACCCTAACCCACCAAAAGATAAGCCGCTGTTCCCTGTAGTGCTTGAGCACTATTATTGCGCCGAGTGCGGTATTGAAGACACGCTCATGCTTGACGGGTGTAAGACATGCCACCGAAGGCACTACCTGCGGTGGAAGTACGGTAAACCCACCATGTACAGCACCTACCTGCAATATGAGCGTGACAAGGCAAAGAAGCTTCATCTCTGCAACGGTATGAAAGCTGACGGGACTATCTGTGATACCCCGCTTATGCTATTTGCGGACGAGTGTGTGAGGTGCTACAATCGCTACCAAGAGCGGGTTAGCCACATGCCAGACGGTAACAAGCTTGCCTACCCGTCACCTAATGTTGCAATCAGCGAATCTCAACGCTGGCACGCATACAGGATGGGGCGGATAGAAAAAACTATCCCGTACCGACCGCTAAAAATTATGCCCTGGAACATGAAAGCTTGGACGAATGTGGTATAATTTTTCACATGAGATGCAAACCCGCGTCACAATCCAGAACAAAGCTAAGGAAGACAATATAATGTCCACTAAGAAGCCTTTTATCTTCTCCTATAACACCGGCAACGACAATACCGCCGTACACCAGGACGCACCCTGCCCCGCTAAGGATGTGCCCGTCTATTTCGCAATCATTGACGGCAACCTCTACGTGGGTAAGAGTGTCGCCCGCCGCTTCTTCGGTAAGGCTGTCGCGGGCAACTACCTTGAGGGTAGGGTATCCAAGGAAGAGGAACACGTTATCCCCACCCCGGTAGAGCACCGCGCGAAGGGTCTTCGCCCCCGTGAGACTTATGTGCCTATTCGTCATGTAATCGACGCTTTGGAAGCCCAACGCACAGGCAGTCGCAAAGTGGCTTCGCACCGTCCTCCTTGAGGTGGTACGCTACCACCCGAACACCCCTGTCGCTATTACCGCGAAGGGTGACGAGAAGAAGGCACGTGAAGCCCGTGAAGGTAAGTATAAGTACGTCGCGTTCCGTGTAGATAACCCCACCCGTTATGTGACCCGCACTAATGGTGCATCACCTAAGCTTTTTGTCCGGTTCTTCCATGACGGTAAGGGTAAGGTGTTTGTAGCACTAACCGACATTGCACGTATCGCTGGTTACGCCCCGGCAACCTTCCAGAATAAGATTCGTTCCAGTAAGTATCGTGGGCGACTTGCCGCCCATAGGTTTGATGAAGCTATCAGCCCCCTTGGTGGTACCCGCAAGCTCAATGCGATTGAAATCCGTGACATTCTAGAGTTCCTAGAAACCCATGATGAAGCGCCCGGCACCAGCCATAAGCACGCTATCGAGTGGCTTAATACTGCATTTGAGACTTTCAAGAAGGACTACCTTATCCCTGACGAGATTCAGCCTGCACCTGAGCCTTTGAAGCCTGAGCATGTGCATATCCCTGAGCCTGCACCCCGTGTTGTCATCAACGAGGAAAAGAAGGTAGAAGAGCCGCCCGTCGAGCCTGCGACCAATGAGCCTGTAGAGCTTGCAACTGATAAGGTTGAACCTACCGAACCGGCTAAGGTAACTAAGGAAGCTAAGGCTGAGATTAGCAAGGCAACTAAGGACAAGACTAGCAAGAAGCCCAGTAGTGCTGACAAGCCCTGCAATGACGATAAGCCCTGTGGTGGTAAGAAGTCTTGCGGTACTAAGGGTGATTGCCCCGGCAAGGGTAAGCGCACGGCTACTGGTGGTGACATGTCGGAAGCGGACGTTGAAGCTATGTGTGACACCCTCGCGAAGCTGTTCGAGGGTAGCCGCTCCGGTAAGCCTACCAATGAGTCGGCGGGCGAGTTCCGTGACCGCCTCGTGAACCTTATTGATATGGTCACCGTTACTTGTGTTGCCGCCTCTAGTAAGGATGTCCCGGCATCTGTCCACCAGGAGCTTCTGGCAATGCTTGCACCGGCACATAACGCCCTGCGTAAGCTGAATACCTACAGCAAGAACTAACAGGTAGTTCTACTGACCATTAGGCATCTTGGTAAGGTGCCAGCAAATACAACAAAGCGCCCCGCATACATTATCTAGTATGTGGGGCGCTTTGCTGTGTTCATTTTCCTACGGGTCTTGAAGACCATATAGGGCGTATGCCCTCTCGCTATTGTTGAACAGCGGCTTATATGTTGGGGTTTCCTTGCTGAATATTTCTGCTATATAGTCAGCTATTTTACGGGCTTTCATGTCGTCTACGCGCGCACGTTTTTCACGTTTCAGCATGGTAACGAAGTCGTATGTTTCGCTGGCTAGTAGCTTATCGCGTCGTCGGTTCGTGTTCCTTGCCGCTGATACTGCCGCCCATGCCGCAATATATATGCTGGGGCGGTGGTTTCGTATATATGCCGCCCACGGGTTGTATTCGGGCTTGCCGCCGGGTCGCCTAACCATTTTCGGGTATTCGATATTACCGATGGCGATAATGTCGAACAGCATATCTGTTTGTGTTGCCCATTCTTTCGCATAGATGAGCCTACAGTCGCCTTCAGGGTCGTGCTTCATCTTCCATTTTCGAGGTACAGGCTCATCAAGAATGATGAAGATGTCTTCGTCACTGTTTTGAGTGGCTAGTCCATTCGCTTGTGAACCATAGTAACCATAAGCAACTATGTTCTCCGCCCTATACCCTTTGGAGGTTACGTGGGCTGTAATTGCCCCTAGTGCAGGGGTTTTCATGGGTTTTTCCTTTCATGGAGTGAATATATAGGTACATTATACCACTATTTGAGATTTTCCGTATTTACCTTCCCTTGTATGCATACTTTCCCAAAAGGTATGCTATGCTTATTGCATGATATGACATAGACCACAACCTTAAACCCTAGTTGGAAGGTTTAAGCTTACATAAACCTTAAAGTTGAGGTTAAGTAATATTGTAGCTATGCATAAATATTCTGCATATAAGCATCAACTACTACTTAAAGAAAGGCTATCTCTTTTGAAGAGCACTAAGCTTTACGCCGTGGCTTTCGCGGCACTAACCCTATTCCCTTCTACCTTTGCATCTGCCGCAACCGTAGGCTCTAACCCGTGGGATAATCACCACGGCGAAACTGCACCCACCAAAACCGTTAGCTCCAGCAACGGCAAGCCGTGCCTCGTGACCGGCTATCGCAATGTCCCACTAGACGCAAACGGAATCACCGTAAATGGATTCTGCTTCAATAACGCAGACCCCACCCAAGAGGCACTAGCGCCCTATGCCCCCGTAGACACCAATAAGACCACCGAAGACCTGCGTAAGGTTGAGGACACCGGCATTTGGGGTTCCGGTCAGCAGGTAGCGCGCGACACCTTCGCTTACCAGAAGCTCCCCGATAACACCCCCGTGCTGGATAATAGTCAGAACATCAACTCCCAGCACCTCGTCTACTCTCGCACCATCAATAAGTGGCTGACCGCCGAGAACGTAAACCGCGCCGGTGCGGGTCAGGAACTTATTCCCACCCTCACCGTAGACTCTTCTAACCCCAACCAGGAATATGTAGAGGTCGTATCACGCGATAACCGCGCCCTCACCAATGAGGCAACCCGCCGCCTCACTATGGGTTCCCGCCCTATTCCGACCTGGTACCTGAAGCACCCCAACCCCTCCGGCGACAAGTCCCTAGCAACCTATGACACGGCAACCGGCTTGTGGACTTCCATGTTCCACGTCATGCAGGATGCGCCCGCGCAGACCTACAGCACTACAGCGACTATCAAACTGTCCGAAGACGGCACCGTTCCCAACGTCACCGCTTGGGCAGGCGGCAAGGACAAGGCTCAGCGCCAGAAGGTGAACTACGATACGGCTTACTTCACCTCAGCGCCCGTTGAGGGTAAGACCCAGACCACTGACGCTAAGACAGCTCAGCTACAGGCTGTTCCTGGCGAGAAGACCACTGCTAAGGACGGTTTGACCCCCGTGGACACTCCCAGGAACCACGTATCCCCTTACTCTGCTGGCGACACTATCACGGTACAGGCATACTCTCGCGACATGGAATCTGGACGCGATATGCGATACCCCATTGGTCGTGGTCAGACCTTCCGCCTCGTAAACCCGGTTGAGGGCGTGTCTATTGACGCACACACAGGTGCTATCACTGCTACCCGCGCGGCTGTAGAGAAGGCGGGTGGCACCCTGAACGTTCAGGTTGAAGCTGACTGGACACCGGTCGTCAAGTACTCGTCTGGTGGCTTCATGGCTGGTATTCCCAACTTTGGTGGACTAGGCGAAAATAACTATTGGCTGAACCTCTCATCTGGTACCTCCTCTGTGGTGGGTATGGCTAACGAAAACACCCAGATTGGTATTGATGAGCTACGTAGCGGCAAGATTAATCACGCCCTATCGGTGACGTTCCCCAATTACCAGCGTGGTGCTTCATTCCCCGCGAAAATGGCTGACGGCAACATTGATGCCACTAAGTATCCGGAGGCACCTCACGCTGGTCAGCGTTGGCGTTTGCCGAAGGATTTCGATACTGAGGGTTACCTGCGCTCGATTGATAAGACGGGTGACCGTATTCTGCGTATGCAGATTGAAGCCGCTAAGGAATATGGTGGCATTGTGACTGACCGTAACCTTGCGGCGATTGCTTTTAACTTCGAGTCGGGCTGGTCTTACGCGCCTGCCGCTCGTGAAGGTAAGAACATCTATACGGATGAGAGCGTCGAGGGTGGCTGGCTGAAGCGCATGTTTGACCAGCACACCGGCGGTAACGCCGCGTTCCCGTGGCAGGCGGTTCAGTGGATGCCTGTGAACTACGCCGAACTTCCGGCTGGCTCTCAGGGTCAGCAGAACACTCTAGTGAACTACGCCGCTGACGCTATCCCCGGTGATTTGTCTGTGCGTACCTATTTGCCTGACCGTGTGCATGAGAATGGTTACATCGGCCACACTACCCACACTGGTCGTGACGTGCGCACCTACACCGTGACCGACCCGTTCTGGGTGCAAAACTTGCTGGCTGATTTCATGGAGACACCGGGCTTCTCAAACACTACCCAGAGTGACAACGGGGTAGTACAGTTTGAGGAGCTGGGTATCACCATTACCCCGACCCGTGAAGGCGTGTCTACCCCTCTGCACCTGGTGACTGAGAATCTGCGTAAGTCTAAGGATTACCTGGAATACGAAAAGTTGGAGGATAAGTCTCAGTGGGCTGGTGTAGCCGTACCTGAGCTTGACCACACCAAGTCTGTCATTCGTCAGGCTGGGCAGGAAGACGTGCCCGTGCTTAACGCGCAGACTAAAAAGTGGCATTTCCAGGCATACGCGAACGACCCGAATTACAAGTCTCGTGCTATCCCCTACACCGTAGGTGGCGTTAAGGAAGCTAACCCCCTCGCCGCTTCCGACTACCCCCGCATCAAGACTGGCACCACTCAGATTGTAGACGTGCTCGCTAATGACTCTACTAACTTTGGTAACAATAACGGTATGAGTCTGACAGGTGTTAAGCTCTACAACGCTAACGGTGAAGAAGTTACCCAGTATGATGATGGTATGGCTTCCTACCGTATCGTAGACGTGCCTGGTAAGAACCGTAAGGGTATTGAGATTACTACTAAGACTAGGGAAGGTTTCGCACCTACTGTGTCTTACGCGGCTGTACGTTCTGATGGTACTGTGTCCTCTAAGGGTGCGGTTACCCTGCTGATTGGTTCCACTACTGGTAAGGCAATGGCTCTAGCGAATACTTCTAGTGAGAAGGGTGACCCCGCTACTCAGCCGGTAAACCCTGATTTGGTGGTGACCGAGAAGGGTGAGCCCGAGGTTGCTACTGAGAATCCTGAGTTTACAGGTGGCGTGAACGGTACTGAGCCTGCTGTTAATGAGGTTCCTGAATACACGGGTGGCGCTAACGCAGTAGAGGCTGACAAGAATACTCAGGGCGAGTATACCGGCGGCGTAAATGGCACTGAGCCTGCCGTCCGTGAGAATGACCCTGAGTATAAGGGTGGCGCTAATGGTGAGCCTGCGACCGCCGAACCGAAGGGCGAAGCTACCGCGCCTGCGCCTACCGATTCCCCGAAGGGTAACACCGTAGAGCCTGCTGGTACTAATGTTGGCACCAATGGTTCTATCCCTAACCCCTCTGAGGCTATTGCATCTGAGCAGTCTGTAACTGGTAAGCCGGAACAGCCTGAACAGGATAAGCCGGAGGAGCCGGGTAAGCCTGTAGAGGCTAAGACTGGTCACGATTCTATGTCTAGCGCTTCGCCTTATGTAGGCATTGGATTTGGTGCTCTACTTGCTGGTGTGTTTGTCGGTGTTCGTCGCCGTTTCGCACGCACTGAAGATTAGGCACCTTCTTTCAATTAGTAGTTGAGTAAGTGAACCCCCTATGTGTTGCATTTGTGACATATAGGGGGTTTCTTGCTGGGTATTTTTATATGTGAGCTATTTCATATTATTTAGATTTGCAACCCATACTAGAGTGTGCCATAATAGTTATATACACCAAGAGGTGTTACCCACCGCATAGACCATACCCTAAAGGAGGCAACCAATGGACAAGAACCTTACCACCCTCAATGATGATGTAGCACGCAACGAAATGCTACTATCAATGATTAAGGACTGCGCCGCATACTGGCGCGTACAGCTCACCAAGGCACGCCTTATCCTTCAGCATCGACTGCATCACGTAGGCAACACCGCACGACCCCTGGCACGCGCACGCCGTTCCTACGAGCTCATCAAGAAGCACTTCTTGTCCCTCCTGGAGCGGATGCGGACCTACACTACAACCCTAAAGGAACTGTACGCACAGTACAGCAAGTTCACCACCCCCTACTGGGTAAGCTCTGAAATTAACGTATTCTAAAACAACCAAAGAAAGATACTAACCATGACTATTAAGACCACCAAGGCTACCAAGATTGCATCTCTTGCACTTATCACCATCGCCCTCGCTACCGGTTGCTCCAAGGACGTTGCCACTAAGAACGCCGAAAACCAGAACAGCGGAAACACTACTGCCACTACTGTAGTTGAAGCTACCACTGAGACGGCACCCGCAACGGAAAACACCCCCGAGCCGGTAGTCACCCCCGAAGCGCCTATCGACCCTGAACAGACCTTCACCCTCGAATCTGCAACTATGCAGAACCGCGCATACACCGACTCCAATATTCACCCGTACCGATTCCAGGAAGGCGACACGCAGGATTCCGCAGATAATGGGCGCGTTATTGCACGCAACCGAACCCATGACGGTCTAGAAGTAGCGGCGGCGGGTGAATCGCATACCACCTACAAGGTGACCATCACCTATACCATGCGCTCTAGCGACGGTAAGATTACCACCCGAACCGCGGAACGCGACAAGGTAAATGTAGTGGCAGACGCTAAGGACGGTACGGCTACCGTGACCGCAACCAGCCGACAGGTACAGGAAGGCGACATCACCCTCCATGTACCCGGCGACCTTGTAACCGTCAATGGCAAGGTGAACCTGCGAGACGTGCTAAACTAACCATATATATAAATACCCCCCTCTAGAAACCAAACTAGAGGGGGTAGTACACTAAGAAAAGAAACTAATGACTGTAGATTTCACTGAATATAAGCCCCAGCCGACCAAGACCGAGCCGCCGCGCGGCGCATACATCACCATGTGGTCAGACACTCTAGGACTATATACCCCTGAATCTTATAAGGGTATCCTGGGGCGTTACCGTTACGAGCCCCGTAAGCAGGAAGCGCCTACCATGCTGTACACCCCTGACGGTGAAACCGTTGAGAACCGCTCCACGGGTGAAACTGTAGGCACCCTTAGTCAGCGTAAGATTGGGAATTTCTATCACTGGCACTTCCAGGGTGTAGAAGTTGATGGGGTGAAGCCGGAGGCGGCACCACTGCAAATCATGTGGGCTATCCGTGGTGAAGCAGAGGAAGCGCTAGAGTTCGCACGTGAACAGTACAGTCTTGAAACCATTGAGTATAGGATGAACCTTTACGGTGGTAGCTACGCCATGCAGAACCTTGCAAGCCTTTGGGTGGGTAAGCGTAAGCACAACGTTAAGCTGGATGATAGGGAAATTGGTTACCTGGCTTACCGCCTGTTCTACCTCCGCCAGTGCAACACTGAAGAAGAAATGCATGAGCTCGTAGACGAGGTAGCTGAAAAGGTCTTCTTTTTAATCCGTAAGGTCATCTATGAATCCGGTGGAAAGGCGCGCCGTCTAGTAGAAGACTTCCCAACTAAGGACTCTGAGAAGTACGCAAAATCAGCCACCCCAGAGCTGAACTACATGGCTGACCTATATGTTACCCTCAAAGAAAAAGTCCCTAATATTGCAATGTGCGCCAATGTTAAGAGTGGGCTAGACGCGACAACCATCGTAAATGACGCAGTTGGAGAAGGTATAACCCTATCCTATAAGTACGGGGAAGAGTACAAGGAAGACCTGTACCGCATCATGACTCTAGCACCCACTATCCAGTAGTAGCACCACACCAAGAACCTACCAGAGAACCACAAGCTCCCTGGTAGGTTCTTGCGCGTCCAGCGACTTATGTTATACTTACACATGCAACCACACGAAATGTACAAGTTATCTTCTGAAGAAAGTTGAGAAGTCTATGACCTCACCTAAGCCGACAGACCTACTGACGCTCAAGGATTACCGTCTACTCACCAGTTCCCTAATTGATGCGGTACCCGGATACGACTGCACCGAAGTACGTAAGAACTTCTACCGAATCCACCCGTCCGACACCCCGCTACACCCTGAAATCGTTGAAGAAATCACCGAACACGCCACACGCGAGAACCCTGTCACCATCTCCGGCGTACCCCTAACAGGCGTAATCGACTACGGCACACTAGACACAGTATGGCTAGTAGACACCACTAAACTAGAACCAGGGCACCCCACACGCACGAGCCGCCACATCTTCACCGAACCGGCAACCTTCAAGCACTACTACACAGTAGAAGGTATCCGTAAGCTCAACAATGAGAAGCTGAAAACCCAAGACCTGAAGACCGCATACACAGAGTACGTAGCAACCGACCGCTCCGCATACCACCACGGAATCCCGCAGGAAGACCTGGACAACTTCATTGCACACGCCCTAAACCCCCGATACTATGTCGGTGAAATCCCCGAAGGCTGGGAACCGCCCGTTGTAGAAAAAGGGCTAGAAGGTATCCTACGCCCCGGCGCACTAGTCTACAAAAGCAATATTCAGCTAGGAAACATGCTCGTCGGTAGGGAACGAACCCTATCCGGTGCACATGAACTAACCCGACAATTCCTAGAAGAAAGCAAAGTATCACCCTCCAAGCGTGCCCTAGACCTGAAAGGCGAGGAACGCTACACCCTATACACCGAACAGCAGGCAAAACTAATCCGACGCTGGAATATGGCAAAGGGCGACGATAAGCAGGCGTGCATTGAAGAAGCTAAGCTACACTTCCCCGCCAACGCACCCCATGAAGAGCTTTACATGTTGCCGCCCCGCATTAAACGGATGCTAGGAAACGCAAGCGTCACCGTATTGCGAACCACTCTCAAAAAGCACCGCCCTATAGGTGCCGTCGCACCCTACGGCTCCAAGCGAGACTCCTCCACCGAACTAAGCCTCAAAGACATGCTATTCAAACAGGAAGACGCAGAAGCAATCATGGAAGCAATCAAGAATCTAAACAAGAGCCAGTGACGCACCTTACAGAAATTTTCTTAATTTCGACTTGCAATCTATTACAAGAGTGCTAAAATATAATCATGTGACCATATGGCAAGGTGTAAACCTACATATGGTACAAGCCTCTTTAGCTCAGTTGGTAGAGCACCTGTCTCGTAAACAGGAGGTCGCCGGTTCAAGTCCGGTAGGGGGCTCTGGGGTGCTGATTGCCCTTATAACTGAATACCCCTAGTTCAAATTGCTAGAACAGCGGTCTCCAAAATCGCTAATATCGATTCAAGTCCGGTGGGGTATGCGTAAGCGGTGCTTATCTTTCTTACTGGGAGTGGGTAGGCACCGCTTTATTTCTTGCTTTTTTGCTTTATGTCTCGTTTCACATGGTTTCGGCTTGCAAAGCTATAAGAAGTGTGTCATAATAGATTTATCAGGTGATGAGTTCACTAATCACATACTCTTATTGAAAGGAATTTTAAGCAATGTTCTCTACGGTGATTAACCGAATCCGTGAAGCACTTAACCACCCCAACCCTAAGCAGGGTGAGCATGTGTGTGTAGGTAAGGATAAGTGCCCCTACGAGTCCAAGAAGGAACACCGTTGCATGGCACCCGGTAATTGCCCGCTTGACCATGCGGCGGCAAATAATGAAACTGTAGCTCACGCACACAATGACGCTAACATGCCCTGGGAGGGTTACGAGCCCGCTCATCGCGATAAGTAAGAAATAAAATATATAAACTTTGAAAGGAAACTTTTATTATGACCATGCCGAAGCCTGGAACTATGCCCGCCGACTACCTGCCAGGTGTGACTATCACCACCTATGAGGCAATTAAGACCCTTGGCGGAACCCCGAATAATAGCTAAAGCGACAAGTAACCCCCGCCATTTAGAGCGGGGGTTTATCATCTCAATTAGGAGGTAGAAACCGTATGCAAGTATCAGACCTTGGTCTGCGTTCACCTACTGAAAGTGAACAGGAAGCATATATTGATGCGCAGGGTACCGTTATTGGGTTGGCACCCTATCTAGCACCTATTGCAAGCCAGGTGCGGCTCTCTGTGGCTGAAAACTTGTCGCAGGCATATATTGACTCGGGGTGGCGTATTGTAGTCCCTACAGCGGCTTTCAGTGGCTCTCAGAGTGAATATTTGCCCGGTATGGTTATGCGTGAAATTTTGCGTATGGCAACCCTGCAACCTGAACGTACTAAGCGTAGCGGTATGACTAATGAACAGCTGACCCGCCTAGCCTTCGACCTTGAAATCAACGAGCACCTTCACGCACTACAGCCAGTCATCCAACTGAACCCCGAGGCTGACAAGCGCCCCGAAGACTACAACCAGCCGGACTATAGTACAGCTGAAGAGCTTTACAGTGCCCTACGTACCCCTGAAAATCAGGACAGTAATAGCGTAGACGATAGTGCGCCTGAAACCCCTGAAGAGGAACCAGAAACCCCGGAAGGCGGCGAACAGGAATCAGGTAACGGAAGCCAGGAATCCGAAAACTTCGTAGACGAAAAAACTCTAGAGGCGGCACTCGACCAGCTAGGCGTGCAAAAACTGCCAGACATGGACAAGACCTTGGCACAGCAGAACATGCAAGCCCTAGCACGTCTAGAAGCTATCAATGAGCGGCGAAATCAGCAGGCGGGCGGGAAGCTACTCGACTGGATTCTAGAAGAAACCGAATCAGATAAGCCTAACTGGAAGTCAGAACTAACAGCTGTTGTTCGCCTAGCCGCTTCTCAACGTAGCCGTGGCTCTATGCGCCGCACCTACCGTTCATACAACAGGCTAAACGGAGTCATGGGTGGAAAGATTATCTACCCCACTCGCCTGAACTCTAAGCCCGCAATCTATGTAGGTATCGACACGTCAAGCTCCATGCTTGAAAAGGGCGACCTGAACAGTGCAGTAACACATCTAGCAGACATTCTAGAAACCGTCAGTGGACTAGCAGACATTTACAGTGTCTCTATTGATGCGGACATTCACGCTATCCAGAAGCTCTTCACTGTGAACGACCTAACCCTATATGGTGGCGGTGGCACAGAACTAGCGCCGTTCTTTGACGAACTTAACAGTTACGAGCAAGGCGGCAACAGGAACGCCGGTAAATCCGCAAACCTGGCTATCCTCGTAACCGACGGCGAAACAGACTGGAACCAAGTCAAGCTCAAGCTTGCAGAACACCACACCTACCAGACGGTCATCCTCTCCACAAAGCCGCTAGAGGAAACGAAACGTACAGCCCTAGAGCAGGTAATGAGTGACCTACCGGTTGCCGCTCAACCTAAAATTATTGAGGTAACACCGTAAACCTCAAGCCCTATACCACCTGTAGGGGCGCTTCTCCTACAGGTGGTATAATTAACCACGAATCAATCGCAAACAAGCACAAGAAGGAAAAACATTGACCCATATTATCCGCAAACAGCCCGTACCCCTAGATAAGGCTATCAATGCCGTGAAGATGCAGGCAACCCCCGCCGTTGCAGACGACGGCACCCTCACCCCCGGTATGCCCGTAGGTTTCATTGGTTCACCCGGTATCGGTAAGACCGCACAGTTCGCCGCACTTGCGGAAGAGCTCGGCTACAGTATCGTGTCGCTCATTGGCGCACAGATGACCCCCGAAGCAATCGGTGGCATCCCCTCAGTAGGTTCAATCGACATTGAAGACCTGGAAACAGGTAAGGTGACACAGGTACCCGCCGCCGTATACCTCAACGAGGCGTTCCAGGTGAAAATCCGCACCCACCGCAAGGTAGTTCTACTACTTGATGAGTTCAGTAACTCTACCCCTGACGTGCAGGCGGCAATGCTGAAGCTCCTCAATGAGCGCCTATTCCCTGATAACTCTGAAGTGCCCGCTGAAACGATTATCGTTCTAGCAACCAACAGCACCACCGAATCCGTGAACCCGTCACCTATCCAGCTGGCAACACAGAACCGTGTCTTCTGGTTGCCTGTACAGCAGACCGTGACCGCTTGGGCACCGGGCGCACGAACCAAGTGGGGTAAGCCCACCCTGAAGCATGAGCTTAATGTTCGTGAAGCTATCGTAAACTATATTGTCGAAAACCCCTCCGCGTTCTACGAACCGAATAATGCTATGCGCATCTCCCTCATCGACAAGAACCTAGATAAGAACGCCTACGACGCTACTGTCTACGCTTGGCGTTCACCCCGAAGCTGGGATAACTACATGGAAGCACTGGCACGCATCCCGCATGATGACAAGGCAACTTTCCTAGAATACGCTGTTATGGCTGGTGAAGGCATCATCGGTGTGCTGGGTACTCAGGCGGTCTATGAAACCCTCGTAGATTACGCTGAAACACATATTGGCAACATGGCTACACGCATCACGCCGGAAGCTATCTTCGCAGACCCGCACGGTGCCCTGAAATCCATCCCGAACGACGACGCAAACACCGCCGGAAGTATCGCATCTCGCTTCACCACTATCATCACCGAAAACGGTACGAACACCAACGGTCAAGACGAGAACATGCACCGCATTGTACAGGCGCTCAACTTCATCGTACTTGCAGGCAACCCGGCGCGACCGCACAAGGCGCTACGTGTAGCCTTCAAACCGACCATGACCGCCGCAAGTAAGCTGGCAACCGGTACCGGCATGTTCCTGTCCGTCCCGTTCTCCATCATGCCGAAGGAACTGAAGAGGCTCGCCAAGAGCGCCACCGGAAACCCTGAGAACATTACCCTCATGAACCTTGTGAAGGTTGTAGAGCAGGCAATCTACGGCGCATAAAACTATATACGCAAACACACCCGCCGGGGCATCACCAATAGCCCTGGCGGGTTGCATCACACCCACAGAAAGAACAACACCCCCAATGACACTAGGCGTACAGTACACCCCCGTAAAAGTACACACCCTCACATGCCAAACCCTACCCGTACACATCAACACATCACAGCACGACCAACACGGAACAACCCCCATCCTGGAACCATTTCAAGAAGCAACAACTCTAGAACACATCCTGCAAGTAACCGTAGCAAGGAAAACCCCACCAAGGTTCAAAGTCACCCCCAATATCCACAGTGACACAGTAACAGCCACAATATCAGAAGATATTAGTACAGCACTCAACGACAACAACCTAACACTAACAATCCTCCTAGCACCCGAAGACAAAGCTTTCATCAACGAAGCAACACACAAAGGTATGGAAACCGTAATATTTGGTACAATTAAATCACCTGAGAATGTAGGGCACCCCTACACTATCCAAGCGAAACACGTTATCGCAACAGGTGGCAACACGGCAAAAACTGTGTTATAATAGTTATCGAAATAGGTTTAAATGGCGTATCGAAGTGTTGCAAAAACAACCATTCGTTGCACATTTAATTCATAACAGTTTCACCTGTTATAGGCACCCTACGATACCTCTACCCCCTCGCCAAGCGCTTAGGGTTACATGTATAGTTGAACCAACTTATCGTTAGGTTCTTTACCGATTCCCTTGACGACAAGGGGATGAATAATTGGGTTATCAACATTAAACGGCAAAAGATTATCCTTTAGTCCTTTTCGCATAATGTTACATGACCCATTAACGTCGGCATTAATTAGTCGCCCATTACCAGATTTATAAAGTCCGCGTTTAATCCTGCGCCCGGAAAACTTCGGGTTTTCTACTTCACCGTACACAGGAATGTCATCATCATCTAGAAAACTAGCTTTAGACGTATACGATTCTTCCTGGACAATAATAGTAATTCCCCGCAATTTGCATTTATACTGCAATTGCTCGATAAAAGTCTCATAAGGCAGGTAAGCGAAACGCTGTTTAACCTTCTTACCAAAAGGCAAATTCTGCTTCCAGTTATTGTTTTTCCCGATAAAGACTTTTTCAATCTGCATCTCGTCAAAAAGAGTAGCGAGGAACGCCGTCATCTGGTGAATTTTCGTGCGAAGAATCCAGGTGCGGCGTGACCAAAGACGGTGGATGGACTTACTAGTCTTACAGGTTCCCGGTAGCAGTTCTTGCGCCTTGGAGATAAGGCGGTTGTAGCCCTGGTTAATTGACTTCAGCTCAAGACCCTTAATAATGAGCGGGTTATTTTCGGTGGAGAATGTGACGGTAGCAAAATTATCTACTCCTAAATCAATTCCAGCATATTTAGACGTGCTTTTAGGCGCGCTTTCTTCTACATTGTAAATCACCTCGATAATGAAATTATTGTGGCTAGGGATAATACGAACCTGCTTAGGGTCAGCAACCCTAGTAGGAATGGGGAGGTTAATACCACGTGGACACAGAAAGAGCTCCATATTAGCACCACGCTTAGTGCCAAACGTCTGGTAATTAAAAGACACAGCATAACGCCCATCAGTCTTATGAAGATAATGAGGTAGTTTCGGCTTCTGTGCCAATCGCCCGTCGCGCTTCAGACGCACTAGCTTCCAAAACGACGCAATGTTTTCGCCCAAGTTTTTGAGTACAGCGTTAGCGACCTTAGACGGCAGAGCACGAATATCGTCGTGCCCCTGCTTACGCAGGTTCTTATCAATATCAGCCCATGTTAGAATGGGCACATCGGAGTTCTTTTTGTGCTCAAAATATGACTGACGGTAAAGATACAACCCGTGGTTATAAAGGTTCTTCGCCTTGAACGTTAGGTCATCCAACGTTGCGTAGAGCTCATGGTTCGGCTTGATGAGGTGCCGCTCCGTCAATTGCATCAGGTTCCTCCTTTCATATATACTCAAAGTATGCCACATGTTGTCGGATTTAGCAACACTAGGCAACGGAAAACTATGAATCTATACAAACTAGATTCAAGGTTAATTATACTAATCAACAGATAGGAAACCCCTACCATGTCCTACGACTCCGAATATCAGCGACTCCGAGCACGCCGCAAGAAGCGCGAAGCAGAAGCACGCCGCCGCCGCGACTCCAGCTCTGGAGGCGGGTCTTACCCCAGCGTGTTCGATAGCAATAGTTTCTACGATAATGACAATGATTATTCGTCAAGCTACGATTACAGCTCTTCGTCAAGCTCTAGCTACTCCTCGTCGTGTGACTCTAGCTATTCGTCTTACGATAGCGGCTCTAGCTACTCTTCCTACGATTCTTCGTCGTCCTACGACTCGGGTAGCTGTTCTTTCGACTAAAGAGCGTAGCACCTGCTTCTCATAAGTGAATAGGTGCATATAAAGAAAGGGTGAACCACCTGATTACCAGGAAGGTTCACCCCTTCTTATTGCCTATATTTAATTCTAGAAGCTAACTGTAGAAAGTGCAAATTTATACAAGCTGGATTCAAGGTTAATTATACGACACCAAAATAAGATACTGGTCAGTATAACCCCACAAGCCAACCACTACGGGTAATTAAAGAGCAACACAATCCCAGCCGCATAACACAGTACACTCGCAAATACGGCACTCAATACAGTGTCACCTATACAGAACGGGTTACCCAGCGGTCATACTGCCCGCGCGGAATATGGATAACAGCACTGGCTTGTTTACCCCAGGCGTTACGTTCAGAACAGAATACACTGGCATACCGAGGTGTTTCACCAGCAACCACACCAGACCAGGCGCACACATCAACATCCGCGTAACCATTCAGCACATTAAACGTCAAGTAGTGTTGAACATATGGGTCTTCCCCCTCTGGAAGGTCATCTATGATGTGAACCCGCCTATTACCATTATCATAAGTGTAGTACAGTTCATAGAAGCGTTTAATGTTACTCGAATCAGCCTCATTCCAAGAATAAGTAGCATTAGGCTCCCGCCCCTTAGACACTGTACCATCTAGGCGCATCTTTGCCGGTTCGCCAGCACTATATGAACCGTCATCCTGCCGTGCAAGCGTCACCTCATGAGTCTGAGCAACCCACGCAGGAGGTGGACTGTTGGTAGCCCAACCAGATACAGGAATTAGTATTGCGGCTACTACAGCGGCGGCGGCAATACTTGTGGGGATACGCCACAGCCATACAGGGTCGTATTCAGAATCATCAACCCAAGCCCAACCTGTCGCGAATAAAAACGCGAAGAAAGCAAGAATTGCTACACCCCACAAGCCTATGCCAGCAAGGACTAACAACAGAAGCAACGTCAGAACCAAGCCAGCCCCAATATGAGCTTCCCAAATGCGTGAAAGCTTGCCGTACTTTGCAGATTCAGCACCTGACAGCTCATCCCCAATATATTTTACAGGATTAGCCTCATAATCATCCCACATCTGCACATTCTTATCCCAGATAGCTTGCTTATCAGGGTAATCCGCCTCAAGATACTCCTTATGATACTCATGGCTACGCCGCCACAGGAGCCTCTCAGCTTCCTCTTTAGCTAGGCGAACACGGTCTAGCGCACCCTCAACCTCTTTAGCATCTTTGCGGTAGCGCCACCAAAAATACAGGGACGGAATAAACGCCACGGCACACAATACCAAGAACCCGACAATCGGGTACGTATACACCGCATCAGCGGCACTCAGCATCAAAACCATTCTCAACAATCTCCTAAGAAACCTTCACATATTGGGGGGGTAAGACCCTACCGGATTATGAATAATATTATATGTGTTACATGTTCAACTCATAACAGTTTTACCTGTTATAGGCACCCTACGACACCTCCACCCTCGCTCAACGCTTAGGGTTACACATGTAGCCGAACCAAGATAATCCCCGCTTTCAGTTTTTACAACCCTGCGAAGGCGGTTTCAATCTGCATCTCATCAAAGACGGTGGATGGATTAAGCTTGCATCACAGGGTTCTAGTAGCAACGACTAACCTTTAGCTCTGATTTGATTATGGGCTCGGATTGACACGAAGTATAACTACCTCGGGTTTCTCCACGCCAGTACTTACAGCATGATATAAGCCGCCGGATTTAACAACAATCAACGACGGTAGAATACAAACTTGTGCAGATTGGATTCAGAGTTAATTATGCTTATCGGGAAGCAACCTGAATATATTCAGTGATAAGCTTATCTACTAGCGCCTGTTGCACCTTTTCGTTAATGTTGATAATTCCAGTAACTTCAGATGCCGCAATATTCATACGTTCAACATCTCCCTTACCCCAATGTCGGCTAGAGGAAATAACACCTGAAAGGCGTGACATGTGCTCTTCTACGAAGTCCTTAACGAATACTGCTACAGCTTCCGGGTCTTCCAGCCAGGCGGTAGCCGCCTTAACGCTATGGAAGCCGCCGTCTAGAAGCTGGTCGGCACCGCCGGTACGCTTACCCGGTTCGGTAGTGAACAGGGTAAAGCTCTTCTCAACACCTGTGTAGCTTTCAGTGAAAGTATTAGTTACCGTCACGGTACGCGGCGCAAAGGTGAACATTGTGCCATTGATAGGGTAGTGGAGCTTGCCTTCTGACTGATTGTCCGTTACTAGTACGGTTACGACTGGCTTACCATCCAGCTCTAGTCGTTTAGCCGTGTATGTTAGACCACTTGAGGTCAATGAAATATGATTAGTCATAGTGCTTCTTCTTTCTGGAGTTTGAGTTTCTAGATGGTACCATACCGCCGGGGCGGACTTCAATTTTAGCACACTTTGCATTGGGTCTGATACTGTGCTATAGTTGTTACATCAAGCGCCGTTAGCTCAGTCGGTTAGAGCATCACTCTTATAAGGTGACGGTCGTGGGTTCAAGCCCCACACGGCGTACTTGCCTGGTTACTATACCACAACACACCAACACACCAAATACCACCATAGTAGCCGGGCACCCCCTAGCCCCTGTAGTCCAATTGGCAGAGACAGTGAGCTCAAACCTCATGCAGTCCGGGTTCGAGTCCCGGTGGGGGTACCATATATAGCAGTTAAAACCGTACCAATTGAAGATAAATCCCTGGGGTTATACTCATATTGGTACGGTTTTTCTATATCTAGGGGCTACTGTGTTGCTAATCACGTAAATGGGATTTGCGTATCGTGTTAGGGTGTGTCATAATGGAGTTAAAGATTTTTTGTGACTATCAAGGAGTAAATATCATGTACGAAATTCCGTGCCCCGATAATTGCATCGTATGCACCCGCAATAACCGCAATGAAGCCGCCCCTAAAATCTATACGGACATTGACGAAGCGGCAACCGACCTGGTTCTCAACACCCTCAATGCAGGTGACAGCAATGAAGAAGACTTCAATGTAGAACCTATTATTGATAAGGTCATCCTCTTCAACGACACCCCCTACATGAATCATCGCGGTTGGTACCAGAATCCCGAAATTGACACTGACGAGTTCTGGGCAATCGCTGTAGCAAACCTAAAGGAAGTAACCCCCAATGCATAACAATGACAAGTACGCCCCGATTATTATTTCCCGCGCCCGAAAGCACCTCATGGACTGGTACAAGGACGAACGAATCGCAAACCGTATCGTAGATGTCCTTGATGTACCCCTCGAAGAAGTAGTCGAGAAGACTGCAACCGCAACCAGTGATAACCCTGTCACTCTGAGCGGTCCGGTAGCTATCCGCCCCATGTCGCCGCCGCTAGGTGACCCTGAAGGTGAGTTGGAGACTGTAGACTTCCCCACCTACACCACTCTCGCGTTCCTTGAGGCATATGACCCTGAAACTGACACTACCGTATTCACTGAGCCGGTAGATAACTTCATGCCTCACCTGTATTCTGCAGGCTATTTCCTTCGATACTACAACCGCCTCCACCGTGACTCACAGATTGCAACGCAGGGCATTACCGTTAGTAAGAACCCTATGCCGGATAACTTCTTTGAAGTAGTTACCAAAAAGGGTTACGGTGTAGTACCGGACGACTCGCGTATGAAGCACGCTATCCGACTTACCGATTCGGGTGTTAAGGCAATTGAAGAAGCACTAGAAACCCTTCAGAAGCCCCGTGACGAACACTCCGAGGAACACCTTTTCTACACCCCGTCCGGGCTCTGCAAAAAGGTAGGCACCCGCTCTAATGCGACTCTCAAGCGCACCCTCAAGGAGCTCGGTGCTGAGAGTGTAGCTACCCCGGCATACGTCAATGAAATTAACGGCAAGGGAATCTACACCCCCGAGCAGGTTGCCGTCATGAAGCGTTTCCTCAACAAAAATGCTACTATTGAAGAGTACAACGCCATTTATGGCAACCAGACCCCCTGCGCCGTATACTCGGGTAAGGTAACCCTCCGTGAAGCTCTTCTTGTCGCTACCGGCATGTTCCAGTTCAAGGGCTTCACTACTTTCGGTGCCGGAAGCCGCGTATACGTCAAAACCGACAAGGAGAACTAAAACACCTCATGGAAGCACCCCTATTCACCCAAGAAGCAACTAGCGCCAAGCATGATGGATTGTCACCCGTCAATGCCTACTTCACAGTCACTATCAAATACGACACGGAAGGTCAGTACCTCGGTGTAGAAACGGAAGAGGCGACCCCGGCACCCGGCAAGTCGCGCCTACCACACGACGTACTAAAGGAAATCCACAAAGCGGTAGAGTACACTTCTGGGGCACTCCCCAAGGAGAACGCGAAATACTACGCACACCTATTCAGTAACGCAGTTTTCGTCATCAACAAGTACCACGGGCTGAACGTGCTACGCACCCGTGAGCCTGTAGAAACCGTATACCTGAACGGTGCAACAGACTACACTATTACATACTGTGTGGACGGCTGGATTTAATACCCAGCCATATGAAAGCCCGCTAGATGCCGCCACATCTAGCGGGCATATACCCGCACCTACCTATAGGAAGAAAATACCTACCATGTTTGAACCCATTATTAAGATGATGTTCCGCCACAAAAGCGTCGAAGCCCGCCGCCACGAATCGTACCTAGCGGAGATTAAAAACCTCATCACAAAGGGTGGTGAAGACCCCGAATCAGTAAACCCCGCCTATGCACTCATGGGCACCGCCTACGAAGACCCTGATAACGAATACGGCAAGCACAAGTACCGCCCAGTGACCCAGGACTCATTCAATGAAGCGACAGAAAGTGTTGGGCATGACATTGCGGCGGCGGTACGCGCCCACCGGAAAGACGCAGAAGAATTTGCAGGCGCAATCACCAAGACAACCCTAGCAGATAACCTTAATGTTACACGAGAAGAAATCACAGATACCCTCCTTAACCTCAACTACACAAACATTCTTCGCCAAGCATACGAAGAACCCCTCAACTTCTGGGAAGTACTAACACGACCGACCACACGTAGCAGTGCAAACATTATCGCACAAGAACGTGAAGTACAGAAGCGGTTCATCCACTATTTCGCCAGGGCAATCGTTCGTGAACTAACGAAAATCTCAAACCACAAACAAGCACACAAAGACAAGTAAAGGAAAGCTACCTTGTTCCCAATCTTCCCCCTACCTGTGTTCTTATGGAACGCCCTGCACGTATTGTTACTTGTGGGCACACTAGGCGCTTTCGCTGACCTTTTCGTCAATCTTTACGAAAGGCGTAAAGATGAGAAAAAAGCAAAGGAATCAGGCGGGAGGATTATCATTGGGCGCTCAGCAATTGCCGCCGCAACAACCCCAAAAAGCCAGCTTGTTCAACAGGCGGCTATTCTCGCCGCCCTAACCCCTATTCTTACGATATTTTTCCAACCAAACCCTCTTGTGGTTTTCATCCCCATCCTTCTAGTTATCGCCTTCTTCAAGGTAATCAACTTTTTTAGTGAAACCTGAAACAAGAAGCCAGGTATCACCTCCCTAATCGTCGCCAGCCTTGCACTCACGCTAACCCCGCTAGGGTATAGTGCATACCAGGCTAATAGTAGTGTGCACACTAAAACCTACTACCTGGATAGTGCGCGAAACCCCAGCTCGGATGAGCAGAGGAATAAGCTGGTCACAAAAATTAGTGAGCGCGATAACGGCGACGGCAAAAAATACAAGTGGGTTGAATCCAGCCCCCAAGGGGTTGTTGAAACTTGGGGTGAAATTGGAGCCGGTAAAGCAACAACCACTGTAATTGTTGATGATTTGCAGGTGGGAGAAGAACCCTACACGACACACACTATTGCACTAACTAGTTTTGTTGGGGTAGGCAGTGAGCAACTTTGCCCACTAAACAAGTCCCTCGTGAAAGACTGTAAAGCTGAAAATGCTCATTGGGAAAGCTCCGTGAACACTATTCACATCCCCAAGGGGGAACGCGAAAAATATGTTGTACCTAACGGGCTTCTATAAGATAGGACTACACCTTTGTCTTTTCTAAATGAACTTCTTCTACCCCTATACCCGTTCCACTTCTACATCCTATGGCTAATCCTTGGGCTCCTGCTTATTGTTCAAGAAATTCTAGACAGCAAGGAAGAGAAGACAGGTAGCGAACACTCAAGCCAGAAAGAGACGTGGGCAGAAAGCACCGCATTGAAGATAGTGGGCTTCGCAGGGTTCGTTGCGTACAGCGTTGGAGTAATTGTGCTTCACTCTTCTTGGGCTTTCGTCTGGGCGGTCGCTATCAGTGTGCTAGTTAGTGCACTCATCGCTTGGTTTATCAGGTTTATGCTTTACCTCAATAAAGAAAGTGGTAAACCTAGCAATCCGCTAGTAGCTCGCGCTATCTTTTGCGGTACGCATCTGGTTACCGCTATCATTGCACTAAACCTGGCACAACCTTACACTATGAGCGTTACCCCGCCTGACATTGACCGTGAAATCACCGCATATAGGGCGGACAACCTTACACCCAGCATGGAAGAAACCAAGCAGGAACTCGAAGGTAAAGTCTCCAAACACTACAGTGGTGACCGCCTCTTCAATAATGGATACTACGAATACAAGTGGACTGTACGCACCCCTAACGGTGAAACCCGAAAAATGCAGTCACCCTACTACGACCCCGACAATACGACCAGTAAAAAGGTCAATTCCTCAGACCGGGCAGAAATTGTCGCTGACCTGAACCCCGGCGAAAAACCATACGTAGTGGACAAGATGGTACTCACTGTACCTGAAAGCTACAAGGAAGGCGACAAACTCTGTTTCAAGCAGGTGGATACACCCAATGAAACCTGCAAGCAAAACGCCTGGCTGAAATCCACTGTATCAACTATCCACATCCCGAAAGACTCATACACAGAGTACGTAGAGGGGTAAACCCCTTAACTATCATATAGGGGCGGTAATCTTTGGGTTGCCGCCCCGGAAAGGTAAAAACATGAATGGTACAACGGTAGCTATTCTAATTTTCCTGGGTTTCACGCTCGTGCCGCCCCTGTTTGGTTTGGTTGCGATTAAAGCAGAGGGTCTACGACCGGAACCTACTCTAGATAAAGAAACGGGTGACATTATATGTAACCTTGATTTTGAATACTTTATGGTTTCATGGTTCCCCACACTTGCGACGGACGCTGTAGCCATGACTCTACTGAATTGGTATGATAATAAATGGGTTGCTTTTATTACCTTTGGTCTTAGTGTGATTTGGTGCTTCCTATCTATCGGGCTAGGCGAGAGTGCTGTAGCACACAAGTGGAACCCTTGGCTTGTTCACCTTATCGGCACCCCGGTATTTGTTGCTGTGATAGGTGCCCTGGCTTTGAGTGTGACTCTCACGCAAGACCCGACACCCCGACACGGGTATTCATCCCCTGAGAAGGTTGCTGGCGAATCGGTAACCCTTTATATGGACGTGGACGGCAAGGTACATCGTGAAGAGTTGAAACGCCCTATCGTTGGTCAAATTCTCCAAAACCGGTACGCGAATGATGAAACCGTATTTTGGGACGAGAGGAACAGCGAAAGTAAGGTAGTGTCCGCGAGTGCTAACAAATCGGACGCGCTGGGGTATGTTTACAATCCTGTTACCTTCGTTGAAGACCTGAACCCCGGCGATACACCTTACGCTGTATCCAAGGTAGAGTACAAGCTAGATAAGGGTGTAGACTCAGGGGAATACCCATGTGCTACCCATAAAACAGATGCTTGTAAATCCCGTAAGCTAAACGCCACTATCGTTAGTGAAAGCACCACTATCCACTTGCCCAAGGGTGAACGCAACAGGTACGTTAAAGAACTGCCAGGCAAAGATAGTGGGAAGTAGCTCGTAGTAACTAATCGACCAGCATGTGCTAGAAAGACACTACTTTGAAAGATATTGAAACTTTCCTATGGGACATAGAACTCCGATTCCTCATCTCAAGCGGTATCGCCCTGCTTATCGCCGCCTTTTTCGCGTTTAGGACGCGCAAAGACCCAGAGCTCATCACAGAAGCTAGGCGTAAGACTAGGGAACGTCTTGATAAGAGGCGTGAAGCACTGGGGCGCGAGATGGAAACATCTGAAGAAGCAGAGAAAGAATACTGGGAGCTAGGCAGGGACTTGTCGTGGGAGAATGAGACAGAGACTATCACCCGTGAACTACCAACTGAAGCTTCCCGCAAGCTTGACCATATTAACACCGTGGCAGGTGCGCTACGGTTTGTTGGCGGCTTATTCGCCCTAGCCGTATTCATATTTCTACTCGTCAGCGGTCTATGGATTGCCGCCCTTATCTATGGCATTTTTGCCCTAGCAATGGGTGTTTCTATAGATTCCCACAAGGGGGACGGCCTAATTGAAGTAATAGGTGCTATTATCTTTAACGCCATCCTTGTTAGTATCATGATGTTTGGTGCCCAGTTCTGGTACACAAATACACCACCTCGAACAGGGTTGGCGACCTACAGTGTAACCATGCAAGAAAAGCAGGATGGGTCTTACGCGCCTGAAGGTGAACAATTCAAGCTTGTAAGCGTACTGAGTAAGTCTAACAAGCAAGGTTACCCTCATTATGCTTGGAGCGAAGGTCTATCTGATGGTACCGTCCGTACTGTGACTAACTATGCGCGACAAGACGAAAACCCCGGCGAAAAGGTTAAGAAAAACCTGGACATTATCGAAGACCTGCCAGAGGGTGCTGAACCTTACGTGACACATGAAGTCGTATTCAATGTGCTTCAGGGGAAAGATAAAGACACGCCCCTATGCACCAAGGACTCATACACCCCGCCCTGTAGCAACAGGAACGCCTGGACAGGTGACGTAAAAGCTACTGTCCATCTGCCCAAGGGTAAGTACGCTGATTACGTGAAGATTGACACCGCCGCCTAGAGCGTGGTCACCTGAAAATTGATACCCCTACATGGTACCCCGTATATGTGCGGCTACCTGTAGGGGTATTTTCGTGTATCATGGAGGTGTTCCAATATTTTCTTTTGAAAGGTGACATCTTATGATTGATGCACATAACGCCCTTGATGTATTTCTGTGGCTTATTTTGAGTATCGTGCCTGTGCTTGCTATTGGCTTGGCATCCTTGATTATTTTCGGTCTATTGGCTATCCCGGCGGGGATTATGGAGTCTGAAGGCTTGTTTGTTGTTGCCGCCCTGGTTGCCATTGTTGCTGGCTTGGTGGGCACGGTGATTGCTTTCATTCATCTACCGTGGTGGCTTGGACTATTTGGGTACACGGACTCGCATCTTATCCTCATGTCCTATATTGTTTTTGTGAGTTCGGCGGGCGGGTTGTCGTTTACATCTCGCTCTAGCGACTAAATAGGCATGAATTATTGAATGGGGGGGGTAGCTCTACTTGGTAGGGTTGCCCCCCTTTTTTGTGTACCGTTGGGGGACTTGCATAACGGGTTATGGTGTGCCATAATTAGTTACAGCTATTTATTCGCCCCATCTTGAAAGGGAAAACCTATGAATCTTCTTGAGAAGTATCAGAACGAGTATCAGGATTCTGTACGCATCAATTACCATGAGCCCACGGGTCTATATATTCTGAAGTACCTGCATAATGGTGTTGATTTCACTGACCCGCTTATCCGTATGGCGCGTGGTCTAGTGCTTGACCGTGAAGGTAACATTATTATGCGTAGCTTCGATAAGTTCTTCAACCACCGACAGTATGATACGCGCGAAACTGTGCCTGAATCATTCAAGGTAGAGCACACGCATCTTATTGTCCCGGATGCTGACCATAAGGTGACGTTCTGGGAGAAGTATGACGGAACCTGCATCACGGTTGGTTTTTATAACGGTGATTACCTTATTACTACTCCGCGCGCTATTGAACACCCGCAGTACGCGCCGCGTATCCGGGAGCTTCTAGCTGAAATGCCGCAGGTTAAGGAATGGCTAGAGGCGCACCCCGGCCATGCGCTCATCTTCGAGTACATTAGCCCCGACAACCTTATCAACGTCCGCTACAGCGAGGAAGCACTAGTACTTCTAGCGGTAACTGACGTTGAGAATGGTGCTAAGCACCCAGATGCGGCTATCGAACTTGGCAAGAAGCTGGGGCTCATGACCCCTACCGTATATAAGATGAATATGCGACAGGTAGCCAAGATTCAGGCGGATGCTAAGGACATTGAGGGTTTTGTTGCTGTGAACCATGCAGGTAACCTCATTAAGTTCAAGGCAGATGATTGGTTCAAGAAGGGCAATTCCTACATTCACCCGTATGTACGCATGGATTCCATTAAGAGTGTTGCCGCTGTTATCGAGGCGATGCGTGACGATACTATTGACGATATGATTGGTCGCCAGGCTGAACTTTCTTCAATGGGTGTTACTGACCGTCTTACCCCGGTTATTGCCGCTATTGAAGAGCTGGTTCAGGAAACTTTGAATGTTTCTGCTGAGCTTGCCGCCGATATTGAAGCCGCCAATGGCAACCCTGAGCTTGAGCATGAAGTGCGTGTTGCTTTCCATAAGCGCCGCGATATTAACAGTACTGTCAAGAGTGCCGCATGGTTGAACTATACGAAGGGTATTCACCCGCTAGAGTACTTCGGCAAGGCAGATAAGAAGTATAATGTGGCTCGCCTCATTATTGACCGGAAGAATCGTGCCGCTGGGCAGTAGTGAAACCTCGCAACCCGATATAGGTTACATACAAGAAGGAACCACCCCAACCACAGGAAAGTGGAGCCGGGGTGGTTCCCCCTGTCTAAAAGTACCCTAGTTACATGAGGAAAAATGCGCTCAATCACCGATACTGAATACCTCCACAAAAAAGCATACGAAGCTATCTGGCATCTACGCCGCCGCTTGGGTGTGTCCCACGGAGAAGATAGGGCAATCATTATTGCCGCAACCCTACTAGCCCTTAAAAGCAACCCAGAAATCCGTGACAGCACGGAACCAATGAGTATCAAAGACCTAGCGACAAAGATTAACGACACGCTAAGCACTCTGCAAGACCCTCTCGACCTGAAGCAGAACCACCCGCTCTACAGCCTGTACACTCAAGCGTCATGGGGTACATGTGAGCTCACCCCTGATAAGGAAGCTGATTCTGTATCAAAATATCTAGCACCCCTAGTAGAGTATGTTGAACATATTGAAAACACAGAGTGGGCGGGGGATGATGTTATTGCCCCCGCTTTCATTGAATCACTAAGGGGTTCTAAAAGCTCACTTGGTCAGGTATTCACCCCGCCGCATATTGCGCACTTCATTGCCGAAACCCTCGACATCACCGCTAAAGATAAGACACTAGACGCATGTAACGGCACGGGAATCCTAACGCAGGCGGCAATGACACACACCAGTGGGCTACCCACAAGCTCCTACGCTGTGGAATATAGTCCTATTGTGTATGCAATCGCAAAAGCTGGACAAACGCTCACGGGTCACCCCTACATGATTATTGAAGGCGACTCAAGCAGTGAACCCGTCAAGCATTGGATACAGGGACGTGGAATTAGTCGAGTTATCATGAACCCACCCTACGAGAATACGCACGGGTGCCTACGCATTGTCCGTAATGTCCTAGAGTCTGTGCCCGCGGGTACAGTATGCGCGTTTATCTTGCCGTCCCATAAGCTCGATAGGGCAACCACAAAGTTTAAAAACTGGCTCCTGCAAAACAACCAGATAACCCAAATCCTATCCTTCCCATTGGAAACGTTCTGGAGGCTACGAATCCAAACAAGCGTATTCTATATTACAGCCGGTACACCACAAGGTGACCAGCCGATTAGGGTACACGCCATGACAGATGACGGGCTAGTAACTGTACCCCGTAAGGGGCGGTACGACACTGATAAGCTGTGGGAAACGCAATACCGGCAACACTGGCTAGATGTCGTAGCTGGACGCAAGGAAGACGAAACCACCACCTATCAGAACCCAGACGAAACCATCGAAGGCCCCCGCTACATGCCCATCGTTGAACCTGACCATGACATGTATAGGCATGACCTGAAACGCTACCATGACTTCATTGATAATGAGCAGGCATATAATGATGTTGAGCACTGCAAGGTCAAAGGGTTTGAAGGTGACCGGGAAGCTGTGATTAAGAAGATGGAGGCGGCACCCCGTAAGCTGTTCCGCGTTGGGGAGCTGTTCAATGCTAACCTTGGTGGTTATGAAATCATGAAGCGTGACCAGGTTCCCGGTACTATACGGCATGTAACTAACAGCCTTATCAATAATGGTGTTAGTGCCCATGTTGGCAATGAGGATATGGTAGTGGCTTCCGAGAATGAGATAACTATTGCTCAGTCGGGTAGTGTTGGTGCTGATTGTGTATTCTTCCAACCGGCACCTTACTCACCAACGGAGCGGCTTGTTCGTCTTACCTCTATCGGGTTTGACCTTGACCCGGCTGTGGGTGTGTATATGACTACGGCGTTTCGTCGGTTTATGGGTAAGTATAATTACGGGTACCAGCCTAACCCTAAGTATATTTCCCGCGATGTGGTTTCTCTACCTGTAGACGCTACGGGTGCCCCTGATTGGGGTCTTGTTCGTGACTATATGCGCGCCTTGAGTGGGTGATTTTACCACATGCACCGGGGGTTGTGGCATACTAGAAGACAATGTGCTATAATTATTTTACTAATAGTTTTAAATATTTATAGTTAAGGAAAGTATGACTACCACAACCCCCGGCACAATCAATAACGCAAACCCCCTAGCCGCCACAATTTCGGCACCCACTATCAAGACCGTACCCTCACTACAGGGCACCATCACCGATAAGCCCACCGTACTATATTCTGGCTATCAGGCACATAGGACGATTATGCGCCCTAACATCACAGATGAAGACCTCAAGATTAAGAACAGCACCATCGCAGGTGAAAGGATTCTAAAGCTACTAGAAGCCGCCAAACGAACCTACACCTACACCCTGAACTGGCGCAAGGGAACCAACCTTCCCCTGTACACCACCGAACAGCTCGCATTTATTAAGGACTGGGCATGGCAGACCGGCGGACATGATACCAGCGAAGAATGGGTCAAGGGCGCACAGAAAGTATTCCCCAACGCTGAATCTGAGACACTACACGGAATTAGCTTCCGCACTTTCAAGGTGGCACGCACACACGGCGAACAGGCTGTCCTGAATATCCTGAAGGCTAACCCTGCAAAGTTCGTCAAGGTACCACAGGCAAACACCGACTCAGCTACTATCCGCATGGCAGACCTACTCTACACCGCCAAGGAAGCTGACCACATCCTCGACGCATACGACAACATCAACACCACAGACAAGAAGTAACAACACACATGAGTTTCCTAGAAGAAAACAGCAAAACCCCTAAAAGCGCGATTGAAACCCCCGCAGACACTAGCGACCTATTCAAGGTATACACCACCAGCTCCGTAGCCGCTGAGCTGAAGAAAGAACGCGAACTACCCACTAACCCCCTGACGCTAGTGCAGAAGATTCGTGAACTATACACGCCGGACGCGATTCTACTTAGCCCCTATGAGCCGGAACCTAAGAAGCGGCGCTTGCCTAGCTACTGCTGGGCACCGAACACTATCCGCGCAATGATTGAGCACTACCCGAACCCGATTCCCGGACGGGATAACGTGAGGCCGAAGGTTCTAGTCGCACACACCGCACTCTGGAAGTCCTTTATCACCAGCAACTTCACGGCAAGTGAAAAGATTGCACACTCTACCACTAAGACCATGCTCAACTCGCTAGGTCTAGCACCCACCTACCTTTATTGTTCCCTTGATGGTGGAAGTATGGCGTGGCGACTGTATGAAGCTGACCGAGTTGTTGCCGCCGTCAATGAAAGCCATGAGTACTTCCTCTCAGATGACTGGGAGAAGGCAATTAAGGGCATCGAAAAGCGCCTCAATAGCTAGAACCGAAACAATGAAAAACCGTACCAATCTGAGGTTAAACCCCAGGGATTTATCTTAAATTGGTACGGTTTTTAACCCCCGCGCGGGGTGTGCTAAAATAGAACCACAATAACAAGCATAGGAAGCAGAAATGACCACCAACGAAAAGCTCTATACCGTAGAACTGGAAGATGCAGAAAGCACTGTAGACTATAACGGATTCTGGGCACAGCTCACCGGCAAGCCCATGACCCTCAAGGACATTGCTACTGAAGTAGCTGACCGATACGAGACAGCCAACCCTTATACCGTCACCGTGGCGGAACATCAGTCATGGTTCCCCGATGCTGTATTTGTCAAGCGAGAAGACGGAACCATCATCAAGGGTGAAGAAGCAGAAAACCTGTACTTCAACAGCAACGACTTCGGTATGCGCATCGACCCGGACGGTGATACCACCTATGACGGCGCTATCGAAGTTATCCCCTTTAGCTTCGATGAAGACCTCGATAAGGAAGACGGTAACCTCAAGCCTGAAGCACAGGAAACCTTGAAGAATACTCTGCTGTACATGAACGTCTACCCGTACCCACAGGAATACACCCCTGAAGGTGTGGAAGACTACATCTCAACAGTGACCCACGAGTATGTAACCATCAAGCCCTACACCAACGAGAAGTAAGGGGAGCCTATGGCTAACAAGAAGTACGACTTTACCGGCGACACCCTAGTCATTGCACACCCGCATATCCGTGACCGCACCGTGACCTTGCACCGTATCGTCTCCAAGGTAAATATTCCCCGATATTCGGTGACAGCCGGAACTGTTGGGGGTTGGATTGAGTCAGAGAAGAACCTGTCCCCGTGCGGTGAAGCGTGGGTAGCTGAGAACAGCATGGTATTTGATGATGCCGTATGCATGGTTAATGCTCTAACCACTGGCAACGCTGTACTCTATGGGTACGCCGTACACCGTGGCTCCTCCGTTCTTGGTGGTACTGCTGTTCAATGCGGCTTTAGTCAGACTGCCGGTGATGCCGAAATCTATGAAGGTAAAATCGTGAAGGGTCAAATCTACGAAACCCAGAACGGTGTACCCATTGAGCGTCCACCCAGGGCGCGCCCTGAATACTAAAACCAAATAAAATGATGGTGCCTCATCTAGATATTGTCTAGGTGAGGCACCATCATTCTTATAGTGCTACTACATTATTGAATTAGCTAACTTCAACATACGCTACAGCCGCTTCGTATGCTGACTCTGAATCAGCTAGGCGCTTCATGCCCTCAACATAACGGATAGTCAAATCGTCAGGTAGAGGTGAGAAGTCAGAGGTGAAACCATTAGTGAACACCGCCACGGTGAACGAGTACTCCCGAACGGACGTGTAGAAAGAGCCGCGAATGGAATACTCTAGAGTTTTCAGGTCAAACGTGGCAATCGGGTAGCCGCCACGCTGATTAGCTACCACGCGGGCATCACGGTAAATCTCCAGACGCTCCTCCGCGAGCGCTTCGGGTCGCTTACCTTCCACCTTCTCAGTGTTGGCAATCAGGGCACGGTTCACAGATTTAAACGGCGCAATGCGGGTATCAGTGATAGCGCTACGTGCGATAGCGGAATCAATCTTAATAGTGTACTCTAGGGCGTTATCACCAAGGATGAGGTACTCTACAATGTCTTCCTTGACTCGTGCCGCCGCAATCGAGAAGGTAATGAGGTACTTCTCGTTTACGTCGAAGAAGTTCGGGTACTGTTCCGTAATTTGTTCTCGCGCTTGGTAGATACCTGCGGCGAAGAAGTCCTGTAGAGTGAAGTTCTCATCGAACTTGGCGGTATCCAGGCTGGTGAGCACTTCATGTAGAATACCTAGCGCATATGCTACATCGTTTTCGGTGAATACGCTTTCCCATAGGGGGGTTGCGCCGTCAATAGCCCAAATGATATTGCCATTGTGTCCTGCGAAGTCGCTAGGCTGGTTTGCGTTGCCGGTGTAGGTTAGGGTTTCATACTTTAGGTTCAAGGGTTATTCCTTTGTTAGTTTTTCCACGAGACGGTTTGCCTCGGGTGTGTGGTTTATAGCTCTGTCGGTGCATTTGATGGGGTTAATTCCGGGGCACTCTACAGTTTCTTTGGCTGTTTCTTGTGCGGTCTTGTGTAGTTCTTGTACTAGGTTCTTCCAGGTGGTTACTGGTGATTCTTTTGTGTCGTCTGGGATGGTGTTGGTTAGGTGGGTTGCTAACCTGTATAGGGCGGTGTTGTTTTCGTGGGTTAGTGCGACTAGTTCGCTGGCTGTTTTGAGATTGACGTATCGTGCCCCTTGGTCGAATAGTTCTTCTAGTAGGGGTGTGATTTGTTCTTGCCCCATGATGGTCATGCGTGCCCTGACGTTTAGTGCATAGGTTTTATTGCCGGTGTTTGCAGGTGGTAGGTAGGTTTGGATTTGCTGTAGACCACCCAGTTCGGGAAGAATCGCGCCTATATCGTATACCCCTTTGGGTGCTTTGCTTGCTCCTATGAGCCTGTATGACCTAGCGGCTTGCGCTACACCCATTGAGTGTGTTATAATTGTTACGTCAATAACGTTTACGAGAGTGAAACACTCACATTCAAGATGTTCGTTAAACACAGTAAGACCTCCAAGTCATCAGTTAGTAGTGTGCCTTATCTAGTATGGCATATACGCCCCGTGATGCGGTAGTCCTGCACCTGGTTTGACATGACATTTAGAGTGTGTTAAAATCGTATTCAGTAGGCACTGAGGGGTCACAGCCCCACCTCCTAGCCAGTGCCTACATCATCACAAACAAGCAAATATCTAACGAAGGAATTATAACTTTGACTGAAACCCGCACCAACAACCTTATTAACCTTGACTGCAAGCACGATACTGAAAGCAAGCATCAGGGTAAGCTCATCATCAAGAGCGGTCAGCCTGAAATCTTCACCAAGGAATCCGAACTTGAAACCCTAGCAGAAGCAGGTATCACCGTAGAAGACCTGGCGTATCACCTGGGCACCACCCCCGAAGAAATCCTTAGCGACTCCTGGCAGTTCCCCGACTGCGTAACCGCCCTCGATGTTGCAGGTCGTATCCAGGCACTCTATGAGGAACGACTGGCAGGCTACCTCTGGAAGACCCGCCTCAATGGTCACGTCTACACCATTGGTTCCCGCGTCATTGCAAAGGTCACCCCCAGCGAAGACTCCCCCCTTGAAGACGAAGAGAACTGGGATACCTACATTGAGGCTATCGTCCTCAGTATGAGCGAAGACCGTGTAGCACTGTCTCCGGTCATCTCGTATGAGTCCGTTGATGAGCTGGGTGACCCCATGACCTTTGAAGAGTGGGCAGAGCGACAGCACTCGTTCCAGGGTATGTCCATGCGAGTAGACGCTGTAACCGGCGCACGCTTTGGTGACAAGGATATGACCATCCTGAGTGTCGAGCCGCCCAAGGGTAAGCCGTCCTTCAAGGAGTTCCAGGCGGCAGGCTTCACTGGTCGATACCTGGTACCGGACGGACGAATCAGCCCCCTCGTATGGCGACGACTCCACGCCCAGCACGGCTGGAAGGGCACCCCGGCACTGAACACCGAGGACTAACCCAATAAGACCAACAATAACCCCCTAATCTGATATTAGGGGGTTATTGCCATATATGGAAACAAACAGGAAGGCAACCCCATGAGTCACCCACAGTATCTACTAGCAACATTGCACCTACCAGATAAGAAAAGGCGTAACTTCCATGCACTCCATGACGGGTGCACGCCACTATCAGTAACCATCACATACCTTGACTCAACCACAAATACTGATGGTAGCTACAATATTGTGGCGGACTGCAAGAGCGCCCTCACTAATTCATCACACCACGGGTTGCGTGGCGAAATCCATACTAACCAGGCAACAGCTTCAGTAGCCGCCCGGTTTGTGTCAGAATATCAGCAGTACCTAGCACAAATGGATGTTACTATGCTTGAGATGCATGTGTGGGCTGTGTACCAGTCGGAACACCAGCGTATCCGGTTCGCTATCCCGCTACCCGGTACTAGTCAAGCTAAATCACACCCACCACTGGAAGAACTCAAAGCAACCCCATAAACACCCACCTAAGAGCGCAATTAAGCCCCTAATTTGCAACCACTCAATGATTGTAAGTTAGGGGCTTCTAGGTGCCTTCAGGGGCTTTAGAATAGTAGTACGTCCTCAAAGGCGGGTAACTCTGTTACTACTATTTCACCCTTGGAGTCCTTAGTGTCGTCACCGGGCGCGATAGAGGGAATGTCTACATCACTCCATAGGCTAGAGTCGTGAGTGAGGAACCAGCAAGCGCGGGTAGTTTCCAGCGGTACGCCTTGAGCTTCCGCTAGAGTTTCCTCAGCTAGGCATAGTGCCTCATGTAGAACCTTTCCCAATGCGGAATCGAAAACCTGTGAAGGCTTCATAGGAACCACGTGTGCGCAACCATGCTCCATAATTTCCCCACCAAGGAACGCCTCGCTCTTACGGGAAATAAGTGGACGTGCAGGCAAGAAACCTAGCAGGGCATCTACGCCAACAACACTAACAAGAGCGTCCATGTGAGGTGAAGCAAGCATGTTCAGGATACCGAGCTGTTCACCCGTAAACTTACGGACACCATGCAGGAACACAGGTGCCATAGGATGCTCCAGTATCTCAGAAAGACCCTCAACATCAATAACAGGGTTACTAGTGGGCTTACCAGTAAGAGCTTCCAGAACCGGCGCGTATGACCCGTTAGTAATGGCTAGGCGGTGCCAAGTACGAGGCATAATACCGGCGGCAACACCTACCGTAGGTGCGGGCGGCATGATATTAAAATCAGCTGGGAAACCCAATAGGCGGAAAGTTCGCCGCATATGAGACTCCCATGTAGTGAAAGCGCAATCAGTTGTCACGTATCGTGCGAAAGCGTCAAAATCAGGGTTACTCAAAATAACAAGCTCAGACATAACGGTTCCTCTTCTCTTAAATAAAGCAACAGAAAATAGTGGCAGGGTTTAGCGACCAAAAGTGGACGGCACACCAGGCGACGGGGCACCCAACGCCGTACCCGCAGGGGTGCTACCAAGCATACCGGTCAAACCGCCCGAAATCAAACCGCCACGCTTTGAACTCTTAGCCGTGGCGCGACGCTGAGCGCGACTAGCCCTAATAGGTGCTACAGGAACATTACCAGACCTCACAGCAAGCTCACGAAGCTCCTCCTCGCGATAATTCATAGAACGATGAACCATAGTGAACAGCATAATCAGCAGAGTAGGGGCAACAACCACATCAATGGGCGAACCATCAGCAGGTATAAACTGGAACAGCACATTACCACTGCTAGAGCCGACAGGTGCAACCTTCAAAGAATCACCGAAGCTATCAGCCACAATATAAGGCACAATATCACCTGTAGGGCGACCCACGCGCTTAGACTTACGCACCTTCAACCGCTCCGAAACAGCATCAGGGGAAGAAACCACCCCAGCATCAAACGCAACAGTCTGCAACTCGCCAACAGATAGACCTGTAGCGGCAACCGCCGTAGTAAACATGCCAATAACATGCTCAGGCGACACAATAACAGATGCAGACGGGGCATCTTCAGTAGACGGCACAGCCTCAATCAGCGCACCATGCACACCACCAGCAGGGGACACCTGTATGCTCACAGTGTCATCAACAGGGAACAGTAGCGGCTCAGATGCCGCCTTAGCTTTACGCGAATGAACAGCCATTACTAGCTTACTTTTCCTTCCATAAGGTGCTCTATAGGTGAAAGAACGGCGGCAGGTTAATACACTTACGTATTGAACCTACCGCCGTTTCCTCAATCGTTATTGAGGTTACTTGCCTGCGTTCTTCAGGTCTGCCTTGGTGACTCGGACACCCTTCAGCTTGTCCTTAACGGAACCGGAAGCCTTGGCGCGTGCACCCCAGTGTGCAGGAATGGTGATGTCCTCACCGGTCTGCGGGTTACGACCCGAACGCTCACCAATAACAGTTGCCTTAAAGGTGAAGAAGTCGTTTACAGAAACATCCTTCTTAGCCGCAAGCGACTTCACAATCTCTGCATGGTATGCGTCAAGGACAGCCTTAACAACCTTGGGGTGCTGACCAGTTGCCTCAGCAACATTGTTACGAATCTCGACGATGGAGGTCTTCTCGTTAGCCATTAGAGGGTCTAACCTTTCATTAGGTAATAAAAACATGTATGGAGTCCCCGGCTTTCCGGGGGCTTGTTATCTCCATATGGAAACTATATCACGAATGTTTCCGTCGCCGCAACTCACCGGTTTTCGTGTCGTAAAAGTTGTGAAATGCCGGTAAATCAAGGCTTGAAGTAAGTATAGCAGGGGTAAATGCGGTGTGCAACCCGCCCCGATATATGACTCAAGGCGTACCGCACTATATGAGAGGCGATTATCAGTGTAGCTTTCACTGTTTGAGTGCACCTCAAGAAACAGAAAGACACCCCGGCAAGTGGTGACACGCACACTAGTACGTCTAATGCATAGGGCTATCGCAGTGTGTTAAAATTGAGCCAATAAGACCACTCACTACAAGTAAGGATTTGAAATTTATGGAACGCAAACTGCCAAAAACCCTGGTCGGTCATGGTATCGCCGTATTTATTGACGCGCGCGGGGTAGCTGAAACCCCACCTGAAGAGTTGGTAGCACCGTTTGGCGATTGCAAGATTGCTGTTATTGGTGCCATTGACTCATATAACCCAGTCACGGGTGCTTTTACAGCTACTTTGAAGCGTGGCATACCTGCCCAACTTCCAGGTAATGAGGTGGAAGTATCGGGTAGCTTGGGTACTCTGCATGGCGCACCTATCCCGCCGGGCACTTTCGCTACCCATGTAACAGCAACTAGTACTATTGACGGGTATATGGAGAACCCGGTGGCAACTGTTTACCTTGGTGCCCCTGTAGCTGATGGTAGTAAGGCGTATCACGAAGCACATGTTACTGATTCGCTATTTGCACCTGCCACAGACGGTAAGGTTATCACGGTTATTGAAGCATATGCCGCTGGTTTCCTTGGTGCATGGAGTCTGTCAGATAACCCTCGCTATTACACGTTCCTAGACCCTGCAATCCTTGATAAGATTTACCTGGATTACAGGTTGAATACGGGGCGTATCGGTTCCACTGACCGGGTAACTATCCTTGATGATGGAACTATTGAAGCTCTAGCACAGTTTTGTGAGTCAATGGAGGACGTGGATAGCCGCTCTATCCCTGACGGTATTCAGCTTCTAGAGCCACAGAATCTAGGTAGGTTCTCAGAGCTTATGGACTCGGTAGATACTTTGGGTGCGTTTATGCATGAAGGTAACCCTATAGTTACTCATAATGACATGGTTTACCTAGTCGATAAGTTGCTCGCAGATGTAGATACTATCGAGAAGGATTTGCCAGCTATCCGTGAGAACCTAAAGGTACTGAAGGGGAGGTTGGAGCAGTCACCGAATTACGACCCGGATACCTTGAATGAAATCCGCGAATTGCGTTCCATCTGTATGGGGGACTGTAATTGCTTTGAGTAGTGCCTATTTGGTGATTTAAAGAGCTGTAATATCTGAAGATTAGCCCACACTTTCAGGGGGTAGTCCCTGAAAGTGTGGGCTAAATCTCTTTCCGGTAATTTGCAAACCGTACTAGAGTGTGCCATAATAGATTTATCACTTCTTGTTTCAACCTGAAAGGAAAGCAGTCATGCGACTCTCTAATATCTCTGACATCACCCCCGGTGACATCATCATCACCAGCAATAACCAGAGCGGCACTCACACCTACGACACCGTAGATAGCCCCTATACTGCATATGTTGCCACCGGAAACAATGGTACCGACACTGCAACTATTCAGCGGCTGTATGGTACCGGTGCAGGATATATTCTATCTGTCGATAATGGCGCATACATTCTCACCTCGCTTAGCGACGGACGAATCCTCATTGTTAATAACGTCTGGCACTACACCATGCGAGATGCACTCTTCAACAACGCCCTACACCGCCTTGACGCTATCGAGAAGCTGAGCCACTTCTTCAGCAAGTACTCGTCTGACATTCATGAGGTACGTACCATCATGGATGAGGCACGCCGCAACTGGGAGCAGTACATCAACATTGACGACATGCAGGGTTCCTACGAGCGTCTTACTGCACTCATTGACCGCGTAGAACGCACCACGAAGAACCGCGTATCAGATATGCAGGTACGACTGAACGAAGTCCACTCAATCCTCAACGAAACTGCTAACCGCATGTGTGACACTATGGAAGCTGTGAAGCATGTTACTGTACCGACCGAATGGGTAAACATTACCTGGAAGGCTTTGGGATACAACTACAGTAACCGACACGATAACCAGCCCATCCCTGTCAATGCGGGCATCACCCTCCGCTGGGGCGGCAACGAATACCTGAACTTCTTCGTAAACCGCGCAACCACCACCCGCGCCCACGTAACCGACCTCAACACCGGTGAAGAAGTAGGCTACATTGCGGCAAACGCAACCGAAGGTCTGTACCTCCTCTACAAGAACGACCCGAAGAAGCATCGCATCTACCAGGTAATGCCCATCAGTGCTGGAACCATCGAAGACACGAAGGCATATGTGGAACGCAACGACAAGTTGCTTGCTCTATTCAATCAGTGCGTGGAATCAGTTAGCGCAAAGTTTAAGCAGATTGATATTGAAAGCATCAACCGCGTAGCTGGAGATACCCTCAAGCTGAACACTACCGAATACCACAGGTACAACATGGTAACCCCCAATGAAGCGCTCACCCACATTATTAGTGACATGAAGTACGTTGAGAACCGCAAGAAGGTAGTAAAGGTGGCAACCTCTGAATGGCTGAGTAAGTTCCGACAGGAAGCAGACGCGGCACTCGCCAACCTGTAACCCACCAAAACAGCCTCCCCAAAAAAAATAGGCACCCCGTAAGATATATACTTGCGGGGTGCCTATTTCATTACCCCTTTTATGGCAATCAACGCCCCTATGAGGTGCTACCTGAAGCTGATTCAACACGTGCAAAAACACCCCTGGGTTGATATGCTACAAATAATGCCCTACAATAAACATGAGCCCAACCAAAACCTAACGCACAACAACACGGGAACTTGGATTCACAGGGCATTAAATAAAAAGATGTAAAAATTCAGGAGAATACACCTTGAACGCAAACACCCCCAAGACTAAGACGCAGAAGCTCCGCACCTTCGGTGCCGCCGCCGCAGTACCCCTAGTACTAGCTGGTGCAAGCGCGGGAGCAATTATCACCACCGCAAACGCCGCAGATAACACGTCCGCAACAGCGGCGGCAACCACCAACCAGACACGAACCGAGAAGGCTGTCACTGCAACTCTGGCTAACTTCAAGGGCAACGCCCCTGACCAGACTATCGACAACTATGTTCACTGGGTCTTCAATGATTCTGACCTACCTCAGCACAGCGACTCTTCGCGTACTACCTACACGGTGAATGTCGCTGACCTTGCAGGTGTAAACATTAAGCCTGATACTCTGCTCATTGGTGCTGGCTCCACCAATAGGGACGCTGACACTCTAGACCTGCCCCTTTATGCAGATGGTGCAAACTCTGAGGCACGTCAGGGCGACCTAACTCTTGGTTCCGGTGCGGATACTACTACTATCCGCGCAAATACTGACGGAACTATCACCATTCCCCGTAATGATGATTCCACCCAGCGCCTCACCTTCCTGTACTCTGTAGAGAAGGCTGACGGTACCGGTACTGTGACTCAGCGCATTACATTCAACCCGACCTTGCCGACTGTTCAGCAGGGCACTGTTTCTGCAACCACCGGAATCGGTCAGCTAGGTACCACTAACGCGAACCCGACCGAGGTTAAGGTTGGTGAGTCCGGTGATGTGACCTTCACCTACACCAATAACTCGCAGATTACAGCTACTACAGCTCCGGGTGATACGTCTGACGGCACTATCCGCCTGTCCATGACCCGCGATGGTAACCCTGTCGAACTGGAGGCTGTCGAGATTAAGCCTGGTGAGACTAAGACCATTTCGGTTCAGAACGTCAAGGCATCCGATACGGCCGGTGAGATTACCGGTGCCGACTTCAAGGTAATTGAAAAGGTACCTGGTTACAAGGAACCTATCGCTATTGCACCGTCCGACCGCCTTGCGGCTACCCCCATCAACCTTGGTAATGTAGAAGCGGGCGGTTCTACCGCACGCTTTGCAAAGCTCTTCTTTGATAGTGCTGTGAAGCGCTCAGCACCCGTTCTTCCTGCTGGTGCTAACGTGGAAACTTACCCTGCGAAGACCTCAGCGAGCGACTACTTCTCAACTGGTGGCAATGGCGGCCTGGCGGCTGTAACTAACAATAACTGGCGTGGTGAGTCTGAGACTAGCCGATGCGTTTGGAGTAACGAGACGACCCACAACTACGACTACTCCGTCTACGTGAAGCCTGTTGAGGTCGCTGAGCCTACCCCGGAACCCACCCCGAGTGAGACTCCTACCCCCAGGGTAACTCCTACCCCTGCCCCGTCTGAGTCTACCCCTCCGGCACCTACTGTAGCACCCACTCCTGAACCTACGCCGACCACTCCCAAGGTGACTCCTGAGCCGTCAGCTCCGGTAACCCCGGCACCGGTTCCGAGTGAGCCTTCGGTAACTCCTTCGACTGAGCCTACTCCTTCGGCTTCGGTTCCTCCGGCACCTACTCAGGAAGCTACTACCCCTGCTCCTTCGGTAACTCCGTCTGAGCCTTCGGTTGAGAAGCCTTCTGAGCCTGCTGTGGTGAAGCCGTCTGAGCCGGGTAAGCCGGTCCAGGCTAAGACCGGTCATGAGTCTCAGCCTGACGGCACCCTGGTTGCCCTGATTGCCAGCCTTGGCACTCTTATTGCTGGTGGCTTCTTCCTTGTGAAGAAGGCGCGTGCTAATGCGGCTAAGAAGAACGCAGGTGCTACCAGTGAGTCCACCCCGGCGGATTCTGAAGCTACTGAAGCTGTAGAGCCTGAGTCTGCTGTTGAGTCTACTGCTGATTCCGTTTCGGATAGTGGCTCTGATTCATCTGACGGCGGCTCTGAGTAATATTTGATTTGCTTACCCCTTGTGGTTAAGTGATTTAACGTAGTGAGCCCCATCTTTACTGTCCGCCTTGTGTGGTGGTTGTAAAGGTGGGGCTCACTATTTTTGGGTAGATGACGGTTTACGTTGCCTATTGGGTGTACTGGTTGTTGCATGTTTCCAGTGTTCGGTATAAGTGGCTGTTTCGGTGTGCCAGTTAGCTATATGACCATATAAGCAGGGTGCTATATGCGCCCTATTTTGGAAGTATTCGTAAGCGCCTTATCATGCAACATTTACTCAGTGTTCATGATTTGGGGTGCATGTCCCTTGGGAGAGGTTCAAGGAAGGTGAGTTTATCGTAATGAGTCAGGTATACCATATTAATCATGAAGGGCGAAGCCTTAAATGTGACGACACTAGCGGCAGGTGCCCCTATAAGGATAAGCCGCACGGTAAGATGTCTTACACTAATGCCGTGGCTGAGGTTATCGCACATGGGAAGGATAGGAAGAGGAAAGAAAAGCAAAAGGCGCGCCGTAGGCACCACCGCGACCAGCAACGCAAACATAACCGCAACCCGCACCGTACCCCCGGTGGCGTTAGTACACTGACCAGTGCGAAGAACATTGCATCTACCCCATTGAAGCCGGGCGATAAGAAAGTTGTTGGCGCGAATGGTAAAGTGTACATTCTTCCACCCCTGAAAGAACGCCCCCTTCTTACCGAAGAAGACTACCTACTAGAGCTAGAGAAGCAGAGGATTTTCCTTGACAGGGCGAAGAGGATTACTGACAGGGACGAACGTATCGCCAATAGGAAGACCCCGGCGGGTATCCGCAAGAAACTAGAACAAGAACTTGAAGCTGAACGCCGTGCCGCCGAAAAGCTAGGCGTACCGTGGGACGTGCCACACGTTAGGGCTCTATGGGAAGCCAGGAAACAAACAGCTAAGAAACACGGAACAACAGCACACTGGCCTCGCCTAACTAAAGGTCAAAGGCAGATTACAGCTGACCAGATGAGCCCCGAAAGCTTGAAAAAGTTTGACGAGCACGTAAAGAATATCAATCTTGGTAAGCTCAACCCAAGTAAACACGTTCACGAGAAGCTGGCTGAAGGTAAGCTTGCAGGTCTTGACGCGGAAGATATTTTTGCAACGATTGAAAACTATAAGCCGAGCACATACTCAGTTACCCAGCACATTGGAAGTAACCGACAGTCTGGCAGGTCTATCAGCATCACCTCTGAAACTTACTCGCGCGTGATTGCCCCCGAGAAAGGCGCTGACCCCGTTCCATGCAACCTTAATCTAGTTATTTCACTAGATGAGCCACATAAGGACAGTATCATCACCGCCTATTGGAGCCCTGTGGGTCGTAAGCCGTCAGGTAGCGGTATCAGGTTCCGTGACCGCTGGCTAAAAGTCACCTAAAGAACAGCCAGGTAGCACCATAAGGCGTTGAGGAGATATACTGTAACTATGTTTAAGATAAGTCCTCTAGATACCTACCCGGTAACCACTATCAAGTACAGTAACGATAAGACGGGTAGGCGATGCTTCATTGTATTGCCACACGTACACGTGGACACCACAGCAGAGAACGATTCTTCACCCCTAAGCAAGGCGGTTGCCGCTACCGGCGGTTCCGTCACTCTGGACGTTCAGTGCATGTGGCTTAATGAACTCGACGGACTATACGAGTACATGGAAGATATTACGCACGACTTGGAAGATGCCCCGTCGTGGCGTGTTATCCTAATGGATGACGACGACCTCGAAACCGCTTCATCTATCCTGTCAGCTGATTCTGTAGAGGAAACTGAGAAGCACCTCCTCATGGCTTATGTGCGGGCGATTCGAGCTTTTGATGGTGACCTTATCGAGGTACCCACTAGTGAAGAAGGGGCACTCTGGTTACCTGGTGGTGGCGGATTTGCAGAGTAGTATCTTAGGTGCTATACTGTTACTTGTAACGACTTCTAGCGGGTAACCGTTAGGCACCTGGATACTGGATTTGACATTCAGTGAATGGGTGGTTATAGTTGATTACGAGCTTGCAAGCCGTGAGGTTTCCAAGATTTAATACCTTTCTACTAATTGAGTTTTGAATGAACTCAGTAGGTGCGGGTACCTTCAACCAAGCCCTCACCTACTATTGGGATGTGGTGTAATTTGGCAACACGGCGGATTCTGAATCCGTTACTCTAGGTTCAAGTCCTGGTATCCCAGCGTGACTAGCCCAAGGTGGCTAGGTTTAAACTTCAGCTTGAAGGTCAAGTTATCATTTTGACTTGCACTATGATTGCTGATATGATAAACTATGTAACATAAACACTCTATGGGGTATGGTGTAATCGGCAACACCCCGGATTTTGGTTCCGGTATTTCAGGTTCGAGCCCTGATACCCCAGCTGACCTAATCAACCAATTCAGGTTTTATACAAGAAAAATTCGTTGGCTTTTTACTGCAATGTTGGTTAGGTTCTAGGATAGGTGGCAGAGCGGCCTATTGCGCTGGTCTTGAAAACCAGTACTCGAAAGAGTCGCGGGTTCAAATCCCGCCCTATCCGCTCCCGAATGGCGTAAGCCACTAGGGATGGCGACTGACTTACCCCGTACCATCTTTGGGTGGTGCGGGGTTTGTTGGTTTTATCTGTGTTTGTATTGGGTTAGCGTTTCCCATTGGGGTGTGTTAAAATGTTTTCATACAGTTTTTCATGCAACTCTTGGAAGGAGTCGCCTACTATGTCGAGTCCGGCACATGGCGCTATTCACCCCTTTACTATTCCTGATTACCCTAAGCTTACTTCTCTTGAGGTGGCTTGGATTGATTTCTTCGCTTATCGCGGCTTGAGTGCTGATACTATCAGCGAGTCTCTGTGTGGTAGCCGTAATATTGGTACTATCCGTAATCGTATGGATGGTAATGCTGGTAGGCGTGCTGTTCGTAAGCTTATGGAGACTCATAAGAATGGTTATGAAGCTTCTATTGCGCCCGCCTACCCGTATACGTTGGATGTGCGCCACCCCGATGACCCTACCCGTCAGGAATTTCTTTCTGCTGGTATTGATGCTGAGGTTGGTGTTGATGCTGGCCTTGAGTGGGATGGTGCTTGGTCTGTTGAAGAGGATAAGTACTTTACATGGCTTCTGGCTAAGTATGATGCTTTGAATGATATTGTGGCAAAGAATGATATTACGGTCTACTATGCCCTGTATACGCCGCGTCCTTACGCTACTGTTTATAAGCGCCCTGGTGTGGCTCGTTTCCGTGATAAGGTTCTTGACCTGATGAATGATGCTGTGGCTCTTAATAATCCGCCTGAGTGCCCGTATGCGTTCTCTTACGCGGATTATGTGGCACGTGGCATGTCCCGCCGTGAGCCGCGACCGGATTCCCGCCTGTTCACTTACACTCAGGAGCATGGTGCGTGGTCTGTGCGTCCGCAGGTTCACCACCCGGTACGCACCCTTATCGCCTCACTGTATCTTCAGGGTGGTTCCCGTGAGAACTTGACTGACCTTTACGAGTCGCATAGTGATTATGAGGAGCTGGGTAACACGGCACGCCATGAGATTTATGTGGCGGCTAAGAAGTTCTTGAATGGCTACTTTGCGGGTGGCGTGAAGCGTTCAGCGACTATTCAGGGTGCAATTCTTACCCCGTATAGTGCCGCAAATCAGGTTCCTGTCGCTGGTGATTCTACCCGCCTCTGCACTTCCCAGCTGAACGGTCATGAACGCCCCGTTATCGTATTCAATGGTGTAAACAGCGAACAGTACACCACCTACCCGTGGGTGAACATCAACCTGACTAACTCCAAGAACCGCGTATCTGAACTTGAGTACATTGCGTACCTGCTGGCAAACTACCCTCAGCGTGACGTTGTAACCTACGTGGCACTATATACGCCCCGCAAGAACCTACACGGCTTCACCAACCTACTCTCATACACTCCAAGCCGTATCCTACGCACCTACAAGATTACCTCAAAGTGCCCGTATGAGGTTCCGTTCGAGGCTGTATATGACCCGTCTATCGGTCGTGTACTCCGCTACAGTGAACTGGATGAGATTCAGGTGACCGCCGGTGGCACCACCCCTGACGTGTACCCGGTAGTTATCGGTACCACGGAACATACCGCACCTGTGACTAGTGACGAGTGTGTACAGCAGGTTATCGAATACGACAATGAACCTGATTCTACCGTACAGGTGTGGGAGCCTACCCATGAGGTACCCATGTCTGATGAGCCGCCGTACATGGCTAATGTTGAGCCTGAAACCACCCCGGTTATTAAGCCTGAGTCTGTCGAACCGGTGTACACTATCGAAGACTTCTCGAATGATACGGGTGTTCCCGTCAGTAAGATTCTGACTTGCGGATACGTCGCCTACTATGAGACGCATAAGGGGGAGCTTTCGTTTGGTGATACCGCCCGCTTCTTCGGGATGGAGCCTATCGACGCGGCAAAGACTATGATGGGGCACTTCAACAATGAGGAAGACACCCACCGCTACTACCCGTTCCAGCATCTAGTGTTCATGTTCGGTCTACCCGAAGATACTGGTGTAGACATGCTGTTGAATATTGCTGATTGGGATAAGGCGTATAACCTTTCCTGGCTTGCAGGTGACGAGCATAACGCTGAAACCCTGGCTAAGGCGGCATCTGACAAGATGAAGCACATCGGCTTTGATGATTTTGCGAAGCAGGCGGGTTACGCCCCGAGTAAGTTCACATGGCTTATCGCACAGTCCTAAGTGAGTGAACGTAATATAAGGATGATGGGTTGGCGCTCACTGATAATTGGTTGAGTGCCGACCCATCATTTTTTGTTGAAAATTCTTCCTGCTATAGTTTTTTTGTAATATAAAATGAAACACCCCCCTGTGATGGATACTTTACCAAGACTTTGAATAAATATGAGAACCCGTCTTGGTGTCCCACAGGAATAAGGGGAGAAATGGAGAATATAATATGGCAGGTCTACACACTAGCTACCGTCTCGCACCCTACCCTGGTGTAGGTAAGTGCGTCGCAAAGCATGTGGCGTGCCCCGTTGGTGGCGCACAGCAACACCTGTACAATGATTATCTCTCAGATGAGGCGAAGCAAGCCCTAGCGGAAGACCGTCCGCTTTCTAAGGCGCAGATGCTTGACGCTATCCAGAAGGCGAAGGCAACCCCTGGTTCACGCCTTCAGATTGAGGCGGCATCACTAGCTCAGCATAACATGATGATGCACGGCTACCTTCTAAACTCTTACGCCGCTAGTTTCCAGAAGCAGAAGAGTAAGGTTTCAAAGCTAAGTCGAATCCGCGAGAAGATGAAGAAGGTTACCACTGAGAGGGTTGAGAAGAGCGGCCTGAAGCAGAACCTTGAAGACAAGTACGGCATGGGTGAAGGTCTTGTAAAGTTCACTGAGCTTACGGGTGACCACAGGCTTCTAAACAAGGCTGACGAGCACAAGACTGCTCTTAGTGAGTATGCACGTCGTTTCGACATGGAAACCAACAGTCACCCTATTAATAACAAGAAGAATCATGAAGAGCCTTCTAAGGGTGAGAAGAGCGACAAGTGGTATTCTCGCGCATTGACTGATGAAGCACGTGCCGCAAGGATGCGTGAACGACTACGTAAGCAAGGTAAGCCTATTCCTGACATGCTCAAGCCGACACACCAGTGGGGCGAGAACATGCAGAAGAAGATGGAAGGTGCCGTCTTCATTCCCGATACTAGTATTAAGGGTAAGGTTGAGGTTGGTTCCGGCTCCAACAAGCGCGTTGAAGAGCGTGACGTTAGCTTCAAGGAACTTGCAAAGCGTAAAGAGTTCGTAGACCAGCAGAAGGCTAACAAGAAGTCAGCTCAGAACCACATTGAGACTCTTCTGGCGTTCAGTGCTAATGAGCGTATCCGTAACGGTGAGGCTCTAGGTGATAGCATCACTATGACTGCTCATGGCCGCCAGGTTTCAGCGAAGATTAACTACTCCGTGCCTGTTGATGAGGAAATCAAGAACCTGCCCACTGAGTTGCAGGAGAAGATTACCGACCCAAGCACACCTACCCTAACTATGGATGGTGTTCGTGCCGCCCTAGAGTCAGGACGTATCACCCAGGAGCAGTTTGATGCTCTGAGCAACCCCACTAACGAGCTGAACATTATTAGTCTTCGCGACATGAAAGCGGCGGCTAAGAAGAACAGCATGAAGGTTCCGGTTCCTGACCCCAATAAGTCTGTCAATAACGCTAAGGACATGACTTCTGAGATTAAGCGTACTCTTGAGAACTACGCTGAGACGGCTGAAACCTTCGAGAAGGAAACCGGCGGCAACAGCCTCTACCAAGAGGAGAAATGGGTTAAGGAGAGCACGCAAGCTCTCAAGGATGGTGTGGCTGAGAAGTACAACACCCCTAACCTGAACTTCATTGCTGGTGCTGAAGACCGTGGTGCTAGTACGAGCATTGTTCAGTCTACTAGGAACAACCTGATTAGTTCTGATTCTCAGAAAACTGTTCTTGGTGCTGAGCTTTACGATTCACTTGTCAAGGACTTCGGTATTGGCAAGGCTAAGGTTAATGTCGATAAGATGAAGGAACACCTCACTAAGGAACAGCTAGATAAGTGCCTTGGTTATGGTGTGAGTATTACCGACAAGAAAGACCCGAAGCTTGTTGCTAAGGAGAAGAAGCAGGCTGAGCAGGCCGCCGCTAAGAAGCAACGTGAGGCTGACCGTAAGAAGGCGGCTACCGCTAAGCGTCGTGAAGCTGAAGCCGCTAAGAAGCGTGCCGCCGCAGAGCGCAAGAAAGCGGCAACTGCTAAGAAGCGTGAGGCTGAGGCGGCTAAGAAGCGCGCCGCCGCTGAACGTAAGAAGGCCGCTACTGCCGCTAAGAAGGCTACGGCAACCAAGGCAACTACTGGTAAGGCTAGTGTGCCTAAGCCAGCCGCTACCAAGGCGGCACCGGCTAAGAAGGTAACTACCCCGAAGGTAAGTGCACCGAAGGCTCCGGCGGCACCGAAGGCAACCGCCGCTAAGCCTGCCGCTACTAAGAAGCCAGCTACCGCTAAGGCAACAGCACCCAAGGCTCCTGCCGCTCCGAAGACGGCACCGGCTAAGAAGGCTACGGCACCCAAGACTGCCGCAACCAAGGCAACCGCTCCAAAGGCTACAGCCGCTAAGACCGCTACCGCTAAGGCACCGGCGGCACCGAAGGCTGAGGCTCCCGCTTCGTAGTTAGGTGATTATTGAGTTATAGTGCCCCTGACCTCTTGCGTATTGTGAATTTCGCTTGAAGTTGGGGGCGCTATAGTGTTTTCATATAACCCGAAACATTAAGGAGATTTTACCTTGTCTACCAACCCCACCCCTGATTACCTTGAGATTGGCCAGTCTGTCGAAGTTGATGGTTACGTTATGACTCGCACGCCCGAGGGTACGTTCCTTACTCCGGCTACTGAGGTATATGACCCGCAGGTGATTCTTGAGGTTTACCGTGATTTGGGTGAGCAGGAGAGCCCGCTTGATTTGATTGACCTGCCGGATATTAGTGCGCTTGTGCCGTTTGATGGTTTCCCTGATGCGGTTACTGATTTGCCGGAGCCTGTTACTCGTAACAGGGAGCTGAAGTCCGCTTATGAGGGTGAAGGCTTGCCTATGGATAACGTTGAGGCTCAGATGATTGCGTCTGACTTGGCTAGGTGTGGTGTTGGTACTATTGCGCCTAGTGAGTATGGTGGCGATTACACTACCGTTTATTCGCATGTTCCGACGTATGATGGTTCGGATATTGAGATTCGTGCGCTGATTTTCCGTTCGGTTCCTGGTGACCCGTCGATTAGTGATAGTGGTGCTCTGGCTTGTTGGGCGACTTCTACGCCTTCGCTTGATACTTTCCAGTATGTGTTGGATTATGAGCAGGACGGTACGACTCTGGACTCTGCGTATGATGTCATTGATGACTATGTAGATTTGGAGTCTGCGGCTAAGGTCTTCTCAGTGTATATTCCTGATACTGAGAACGCTACAGCGGAGCAGGATGAGCAGTTTGAGAACCTTATCGCTGAGGTTGCTGTGCAGTGGCTTGAGCCTACCCCTGAGATGATTGATACTAGGGCTGGTCTTGAGGAGATTCTGCGTAAGATTGAGCGTGAAGAGAAGCGCGCCGGTAAGAAGTAGATAGCTACTTCTAGTTTTTCGTAGTGAATAATGAAGGGCACCCCGCCTTACCTGTTTAGGTGGCGGGGTGCCCTTCGCGTTGTTCAGTTTTTAGTTTGGGTCTACGGTAGGGGTTACGTCGATAGTCTTGTACCCTTGCTCCGTGTAGTAGTTGATGATGGTTTCCACCATTTGTGCTAGTGCGTCGTGTAGTTTTTCTTCGCCGGGTTCGGTGACTACTTCGATTGTGGGCACGTTTTCGTCTTCGATGGGTGGTTCATGGAACACTGTTCGCTGTTCCACTTCGGCTAGTTCCATGTAGTAGACGGTGGTTTTGTGTGTGCCGTCTGCAATGATTGTTACGTAGCTGGTTGATTCGATATTGGGTAGGGGTTCCATGTTGTTTTTCCTCTGGTCACGTTTGGGGGTTCTGATGTACTGATTATAGCTTATTTGGGTGCATATTTCAGCTATGGTTCTTGTGTTGGGGTACCCCTTGGTTATGCTCGATTAATTTGCCGGGGGTTCGACTTTCCTTCACGATTCTGTTTGTGCATATTTTTCTTTACTTCTTTATGGTCGTGCCATGAAGGAGTATTTGTTGTGATTATGCATATTTCACCGCCAACAGATGAGCATGACTCAAGGCTTATGCCTTGCAGTTCGCCTCTGCGTTGCCCATATAGGAATAACCAAGATGTCAATAGTGCCGGTATGCCTCTAGTGCATGGTGATAAGGCTTTTATTGAGTCCGCTATTAAACATGCCGCCCGGAAGGATGCTGAGATTTCTGCGGCTTTGAGTGAGCAGATACGAAATATTGAGCTTGGTGTAGATTCTGGTCTGACTAGCCCGGAGTTTAAGGAATGGGTGAAGCAGAAACTATGGGAGAAGGCACACCCTGATATTCGTGAGCTTGACGGTTTCGGGTTTGCTACTGATGACGAGTGGGCACCTTGGGCTGGAAATACTGATATGACCCCGTATTACTCTACGGAAGAGGAACGGCAGGTTGTTCGTGAGAAGTATGAGCACGCTAGTAGCGAGTGGGTTAGGAAGAAAATTGAGCTTGAGAGCCGACCGCAACTGATTACTGTGAACTATGGTGATGGTGTTGAGCGTTATAACCTTGACTATCTTACGCACAGCAGGTCAGGTATTATCCCTGGAACGTCGCCGCGTGATGAGAGTACTCATAATAGTTACCTGTTCACAACAGATAGTAGGCTCAAATCAGCTGGTAAAGATGTTCAGCTTGACCCGAATCAGTCGAACCTTTTTATTGCCACATATGAGACTAACCCTAGCCGCTTGAGTGCTTCAAAGTTTGAACCTAGCCACGAGTCTTTGCGTGGGCTGAAAGTTGAACCTATCCAAGCGTACAGTGGTGCCCGAACCTACTACACGCCCTTACCAGGCGATGTTATTAAGGGCGAAGACGGTGAGTTTCATTTCAACCCTAATATGCCAAGTGTTCTGCAAGATGCACCAATAGCACCCTCACCGAACGCCTGCAAAGAAGACGGTTCCGTGTGGACTGAACGCCGGGCGGCTGGACACACAGTTGAAGGTAGTGCCTACCGTGCTGGCGCCTTTGAACTATCAGGTGGTCGCCTGAATCGTGAGCAGAACACTATCACCACAGATTTGATGCGCATCAACGACCAGAACGGCGACTACACCCGCACAGAGCACGTGTACGAGCCTGTATTCAACCGTAACGCTAACGTCCTCAATGTCCGCAATAGTGTTGAAGCTAAGACGTTCGCTGAGCGTTTCATACGCTACGACGAGTCAGAGGACACATACAGCATTGACTGGGGGAAGCTGAAAGATGCAGGTATCGACATGCTAGTGTTTGACGAGTGTAAAGAAGGGTGGGATGTCGTTACCGGCGGCGGTGGACAACGCGGCTTCGCATGGTCTGGTCTTGACCACTCAACCCAATCATACATACTAAGTGGCGACATTGTGTGTGGCTGGGTTCAATATGACGTTGGGCTAAGGTATGCACCCTATACCGGTTCCCGTGGTGGCGGACACTAAGCCATATGATACTTCTTCTATAAAATACTCTGATTTCAGGTTTGAGGCAGGGTGTAATTGCGCCGTGTGCGTGCACTACACCCGGCCTTACTACTCTTACTGCTAGAATTGATGGTATGGATATTCAAGTAACGTATCGAACACCTAAAGTTTTGAGTCCCGCCTACTGGGAAGAGGTAATCCAGAGGTCACCTGCTGTTGGTGAGATTGGTGAGGCACTGAAGAGCAAGTATAATAACGTGACCCCTGATAGGGCACCTACAGCACAGGACGCTTTGGCGTTTGCGGCGCAGGAGTTGCATAAGGGTATTTTTGCTGACCGTGAGGACACGCCGCCTACTCTTCTTGAGGTTGAGGCGTATGTCTATGGTCTGCTGGAACCCCCGTTTTAGGAGTAAATTTTGAGGAAACTTACCCGTAACCCGAAAGCTAACGCTATCCTGTTCCCTGAGCCGCCTGCTGGTGATGCGCAGTACTTGTGTGGTATCCCTATTGCGTATGTCCGTAATGTGGGTAGTGCGCTTGGTGTGACTGTCAAGAGTGTGCATGTTTGGCTTATCCCGTCTGGTGATATTAAGCCTGGGTATGTGGTTGCCCCGCGTGACCCTGAGAAGGCACCTGCTGATGTTTATAGGCTAACTTCTTCACAGTCTATTTTCGCGCCGGTCTATGATTTCATTGAGAAGTTTGTTGTCCGCAATGAAGATGGTCTACCTACGCCGAAGCGTATTCGTCAGAAGTTTATAGACGATTTCGCTTCTCAGACGTTGGATTGGCTATCTAACGTGTTGCAAGATGAGGATGTGGAGTACAGGGAGCTTCTTGAGCGTGCTGACCTTGCAACGGTTGGTAAGCTGATGATGTACTGTGTTTCGTTCTTCTATAATGTTCCGGTTGATGCTCTTGGTTATACTGTTGATGAGTATAAGTATCAGACTGATTCCACGATTATTGATGTTATGGAAGCTGTCTTGCATGAAGATGTAGAGGAAGAACTGAAGGTAGAGTCCGAAGGTTAGCCCACATCACAGGGAATGGTGACGTAACTCACTATAATTGGTGGTTGCGTCACCAACCCGGCTTGCGCTATACTATATGAGTACATGTGAATAACGGGATGTAGCTCAGCTTGGTTTAGAGCACTCGCTTTGGGAGCGAGGGGTCGCAGGTTCAAATCCTGTCATCCCGACATGAAACAGTTTCAATACTGCATTGATTCTACTACCTCACAAAAGGGGTGGTGCCACTATAGATTGTGGTGCCACCCCTTTTTCATGCTTTCTGCCTGGATTCCCTGCATCCCGCCCTTGAAAGATTGGCGGGGGTTGCTTTGTTGCCCCCATGCTATGTATAGTTGATGCAGGTGCAATGAATACCCTAGTCAGTTAGGGGTTGCCGCCGCAATTACCTCAATTCCCCCCACAAGGAGAACATACATACAATGAAGAGCCCGAACCGCTCTAAGAAGAAGACTCTCATCGCTGGTGCTGGTCTGGCACTGATGATTCCCTCCACCTTCGCAGGTGCCGCTAATGCACTAAGCACCTCAGATGCTAAGCCCCAGGAGTATAAGGGCGCTATTTCAGCTGAAGAGTACAGCAAGAGTACCTACGAAATTCCCGTTGATTACTCTTCGCTAGACGCTATCGCTAAGGCCGCCCAGGAGAAGGGTGTCAAGGTCACCACTGGTGAGACTAAGACTATTACCGCTACCGACCATGCAGACGGCGTTAAGAAGGCTGAGGAAGCTAAGAAGGATGCCGCTTCTCAGGTTGAGTCCCTGAAGAAGGCTGTGGCTACTATCGAGCAGAATAAGCAGGCGGAGGCTAAGGCTAAGGCTGATGCTGATGCCGCCGCTAAGGTAGCTAAGGAAGCTGAGGCAATCAAGGCTGAGAACGCTAAGATTACCGAAGAGAATAAGTCGATTACCGCCGAGAATGAGAAGATTAAGGCTGAGAACGAAGCCGCTAAGAAGGATGCGGACGCTAAGAACGCCGCCGCTCTCAAGTCATATAATGAGGCTAAGGCGGCTCAGGATAAGCTGAAGGCTGAGCAGGTCACTAACGCTAACCCGAATAAGGCTATCGTTGATGCGAAGAACCTTGCTGTTGAACAGCCTTTCGATGTTGTCGATAATGACAACACCCTGGTAAGCATTAATGGTGCCGCACCGCAGGATAGCCTGGTTGAGCGTTCCGACTTCCCCGATAACTGGTCTTCCGAGAATACTTACCGTTTCACTAACCTTGATGGCAATAAGCCTAACCTGTCCCTAGTATATAAGGACGCGGCTGTTGATAAGGCTACCGGTAAGAAGCTGACCGCACAGGTTGATGTTGTACGCTTCGTAAGCAACCCCACTGGTGCACCGTATGCTAACGGTTCGCCTGAGTGGAGCAATATGATTGATGTCCACTCTTCTTTTAAGGACATTATCTCGTTCCAGAAGATTTACAATATGGAATTGAAGGTCACCCTGACCTACTCGGATACGGGTGCCGCCTATGAGAAGCAGTTCTATTTGACTCCCGGCTCCCTGAACGCTCAGCAGACTCAGGGTGCTACCGCCGCTAACCGTTACGAGTTCACCGCACCTGGTAATGGTGTTATCGCTACGTTCCTGAACACCGAGTCCCGCATCAGCCCTGAAGCTCAGTCCCTACAGGGTACTTCCGCTTCTATGCCTGGCACTGAGCATGTTGGCTTCTACATTCGTCAGGGCTCCAATCAGGGTGGTGTCGTCTTTGACGAGACGGATGACGCTCTGAAGTACCTGGGTGTCACCTACCTTGTGAACAACGGCGCGTCCATCTATGTTGGTACTACCGGTAACCCTGGTGTTCCCGGTGATGATGGTGTTTCGGGTGACCCGAAGAGTGTTGTAGATTCGGATTACTCACCGAACACTATTGATGCTTCTTACAACCACCTGATGCTGTCGGCTAATACTGTTGCGCCGACGCTGAAAGACCCGGTGAAGCCTAAGCCTATCGTCCCGGAAGAGAAGCCTCTGAAGCCTCTCAAGCCGCTCAAGCAGGTTCCTACCGTGCCCGAGGTGAAGAAGCCCGACCTGAAGCCTGTTCCCGAGGTGAAGCTGAACAAGGTCACCATTAAGGTTGCCAATGTTGCACCTGAGAAGACTGTCGCTAACGAGGATGTTGTTATCCCCGCTGGTAATGACCTGCCTACTCAGACTGTTACCGGCAACACTGGTAGCAAGGCACCCGAGCAGTTCTCCATCACCGACCTTATTGAGTACGGTAAGGATGCTGACGGTAACTGGCGCGCCCTTGTGTCTATCACTAAGGACTCTCTGAAGGTAGTAGACGCAGACGGTAAGGACGTTACCGCTAAGTTCGACATTCAGGTTGAAGAGGGTAAGCTCATCTCTGGTACTGGCACCGACTTTGATGGTCACGTCGCAGATGTGGTGACTGCTACCGCTAAGAACCCGCAGGAGCTTGGCGCTAACAAGACCTACAGCCTGAAGGTTGAGTCTAAGTCCCTGAATGACTTCAAGGCAGACGAGATGCGTGACCTTGGTATCGTGACGGTCAATAACACCCCGATTGTTACTTCTATTCACCGCGTGAAGGAAGTTGTTGGTCAGGTCAATAAGGAACTGACTACCCCCGCTGAGGACATCAAGGCGGGCGCTACCCTCCGCTGGAAGGCACAGGCTAAGAACAACTCCGGTGCTGACATGGAGAAGGCTGTCATCTCTGAGTTCCCCGACAGTGCACAGTTTGACGTGAAGAGCGTGAAGTTCCTCAACACCAATAACCGTGGCACCGTAAACGGCAACGTATGGGAAATTGGTGAACTGAAGGCTGGCGAGACTGTCGAGTTCGAGGTTGAGGTAACCCTGAAGAATGACCTGGACATGAACCGTGTCTACTCCGAGGGTATCCTGAACACTATTGTGCTGACGAATAACCCGTCCCCGTCTGACCCGACCCCGACCACCCCGCCTGAGAAGTGCCAGGTGAACACCACGGTTGGCGAGGACACCGACGGTTGTGACGCTACCGTTACGAAGCTAGTTCCGCCTCCGGCTACACCTGAGACTCCTGAGTCACCTAAGCCGTCTGAGCCTGCTAAGCCTGAACAGCCTAAGACCATTGAGAAGGCTACCGCTGAGACTGGTGAGACTGGTTACGCTGGTGCTGGTTTGAACCCGGCTGTTGCTGGTGGTATCGGAATCCTTGGTCTTGCCGCCGCTGGTGGTATTACCGTGGCTGTTCGCCGCCGCCGCAAGAATGATGCTGAGTAGCTACTAGGTTCACCGCCTAATATCCTACTTGTAGATTGATTAGTGAAGCCCCTGTGAGCTTTTACCTCATGGGGGCTTTACTGTGCCTTACAAATGTGCTATACTTTTCTTGGTTGTTGTTTTGACTACCGACCATGTTAAGTGCCTTCTTGTTGGAGGCATTGGTTACGGTAGGGTCTGCAACCCCCGCTTGAGTTTTCTGTCGGTGTTGTATTCGCGCCCGTATGATTTGGTGGGCTGGTTCCTTTGGCTGGTGGTTCGGTCTTAGGGGTTGGTTTACCTTATCGGGTGTGTTTGTGAGGAGTAATGACCTTAGCTATCCGATGGTGCTTGCCTGTAGCTGGATGAAATACCCCCTTGACGTGATTGTTAAGGGGGTATTTCTAGTATGCGCTGATTTGTTGGTGACTGTCTTTTTGCTATGTGTTTTATGGTTAAGTTTTTAGCCGCCGACTAAGGTGAGTTCCAGCTTATGTTTTAAGCTGGGGTTGGTTACGGTGGGGTGACTTAGCTCAAAAATTAGGCAGATTCACTGTTGCTGTTACCATTTGACGGTACCTGTATTTGGGTCAGGTTTTCCTGGTGGGATATTGAAGGGGTACTATCTTGCCTTATTGCTCTGGCTTATGGGTATCGTTTTTTGGTGTTCACGGTGGGTTTGTGAAGTTTTTGTTATTGGGTTAGGAAGTCCCTGCTGTATGATGTTTAATCACACGGCAGGGACTTCCTTAGCTATATTTAGTTACTAGGGGTTGGTGTTGCTACAGGGGTTGCTCCACCCTTTGCGTAGGCACCATGATTGGCTTGCTTGATGTGTAGTACTAGAATGTCTTTGCCTGTATATACGGCGTTAGGCTCGTACTTGGAGAAGCCTTGGATTCGGGTGCTATCGTTGTTCTTTAGTGCTTGCCATGCAGAGTTTGAGCTGATGGGTCGAGGGCCATTAGCCTTGATGTCTGCTTCGTTACCCTTAATTTGGGCGGCTACGATAGCGTACTCAGGGTTGCCGGGCTGTACGTCGTCAATAATAACAACTTCGGCGTACTTGGACTGGTCAAGAACCCCGTTTGCTTCACGGCTTTCTGCTGGCTGAATATCGTAAGTTCGCTTCGGAATAACAACACTATTTCCAGAGATGACAGGGGAGCCGTCTAGCGTCTTGAGCTGATTCTCAAGCTTTGACTTGTCATCATTGGTTGCATTGGTAGCAGTATGCTCAGGATTGGGGGTAACTACCGGCTGGTCGCCGGTTACTACGGTAACTGAACCAGGCGTGGGGTCGGATTTCACTACGCCGGTCATACCTGTTGCGTAGTCGTTTCCTTCAGTGGCAGACTTGGTTGCCTTATCGCTGTGTGTCGCTTCAGGGGTTGCGGTTACAGTTGGGCTTTGAGTAGCAGTCGTGGTTGCTGTTGCGGTGGGTGTGTTTGTTGCGTTAGTGTTTTCGGTTGTTCCACCGCAGGCGGTTAGGGTTAGTGCTAGTGCGGCTAGGGTTAGAGGGGCTAGTTCCTTCAATGTTCACTCCATAGTCTTATGTGTAATCTGTCACCTATAGTATAGTCTCTTGGGTGGGGATGCAAATCAGCTTACTATATGATTTAATATTTAGGTAATAATTTGTAGTTTTATGTTTTAAGGAGAACTTGTAATGAAAGATAGGCGACCTGACTTGTACGACCTATACGAAGGTGATTACGGCAAATCTGCGGCTGAGGTGCGTGGCACCAAGGGTTTGATTACTCGCCGTCAGGCGGTTGTTGGTGGCGCTCTTGGTCTTGCCGCCGCTGGTCTTGGCGCTTATGGTTTTTTCCGCCCGCAGGTTGGCTCTGATGGGGTTATTCGTGTCCCTTATACTGTCCAGAATAGGGGCGCTACCCCTGTTGCTACGGCTGATTCTGGTGAGCCTGTATATCAGCCCCCTAAAGATGATGTAGGGGATAAGATGCCTGTTTTGGATGATAATACTCTTTATGCCCCGAAGCCGGAGGTTGAAGTTCATACCGCCGTGTGTGAGGTTGATGCTTCTAAGGCGACGGGTGATATTCCGGTTAATCTTCCGGCTTTTGGTTGGTCTATTCCCACTCAGGGTATTTCTTCTTCTTTGTCTGCTTCTGGTTCGACTAGCGGCAGGATGGTGCTTCCTATTACTGCTGATGGTTCTGGTATTTGGTATAGTAAATCCAACCCTATTACGGCTTCTGAAGGTTCCACTATCCTTGCTGGGCACGTGAATAGGCGTAGCTACTATTTGTCGCCGTGGGGGTACCTGCATAGGCTCTCGGGGTGTGAGCGGCTATTCCTAACTGATGGTAAGGGTAATGTAACTCAGTGGCATGTGACTGACATGTTCACTGTCCCGCAGGATAAGCTTACTGAGGTTCAGGGCATGTGGGATAAGACGGGTGATAGGTCGCTGTGGTTGGTGACTTGTTCTGGTCAGCAGGTCGGTTCGGACGGTGCAACCGGTGGTAATACGTTTGGTTTTAACTATAGGTATAATCTTGTTGTTAGGTGTGCACCTAGTACCTGATTTGACACACCCGATATGGTGTGCCATAATTGCTTGTAAAGATATTCGCGATTCCAGGTTGAAAGGAAGGCTAACATGCCACTGCTACCCGATACCCCCATTACCCACGATAAGGACATTTGGGAACTGCTACCCGAAAACATGTGGGAAAACATTTTCCTAGCACAGGGCTTCAGCTCGCGTGTCGATACTGCTATTGGTCACCAGCTGGATAGTGAAGACATGAAAAAGTATGCCAGCGAAGAGGCGGCTTACGAGTACTGCGATAACCAGAACTACGACCTTATCAAGTCCAATACCGCCGCTATCCTTGAAATGATTGGTAAGGGCGACCCCCTCCGTGAAGCATACGCCCAGACCGTCGCACAGGTATACACCCGCGCCGCTATCACCGGGTACTTCTACGAGGGCGGACTCGGCGGCGGCGGCGGCTTCAGCTTCGGGCCTATCAGCACCCCCGACCTTGTTCTTCTTGAAATTGGCCTCCTTGACATTACGGGCAACGAGAAGACGTTCCAGGATGTCCTCAACACTAGCCTGCGTGAATATCAGCGTGTAGTTGATATGCATAAGGGTAGGAACAAGGAAGCCCGTGTTAATCGCTACTACTGGGATAAGGTTCTTAACCTTATTGCAGATGAGCTTGACCTTGAAGCTTCCACCTGGACTATTAAACTCAACTCGTGATTACCTGAAGGGGTAACAATGTTCAAGAAGATTCTAAACACATTCCGTAAGACCAAGACCGCCCCTGAAGCCCCCAGTGGCACCAGCAAAGACCCCAAACCCGTATCAGATGTACCCCTCATTGAAGGCGGCGCAAATCAAGTAGATACCCGCGCCATTAGGCTAAACACCGCAGATGTTGCCAGGACACAGACACGCGGAACCGGGGTAGGTGGTGCAACACTTATCGACCCTATCAAATTCTAAACACACAAGTAAGGAAACACCCATGTCTGAACATGCAGGCGACAAGGAACAAGAGAGCACACCGGATACCACCAAAGTGGAAGAAGTCACAGAAAAAAGTGAAGTAGCTGAAGAGTCGGAAACTACCTCTAGTGAAGACGACATGACGGCTGTAACTAAAGAGAAGAACGCCCTCCGGTTCGCTACCCTAACCTTGTACGTCACCATGATTCTAATTGGTGTAAGCATGGGTGCTAGTATCCCTAGCTCTACTCATGCAATGCCAGAGTGGTACCACATTCTGCTTGGAACTGTTCTCATCTTTGGCATCTTGAAGTTCCTGACTCGTGACACTGATTTTAAAGGACTAGCAAAGTTTCATGCACCCACTGTAGTACCTGGTGCCTTCGTTGCTTCTTCCCTGACTGTCCTTGTGACCGGTAGTATTCAAGTTGCTAGTGTGATTTCACTTGTTTCTGGGCTACTTCTACTGGCCATCGCCCTAGTGGTTTGCGTTATGGTTTTCGCGCTTTGTGGGCGACAGAATAAGACTATCCGTGAGTGCGAAAAGATGCTGAAGGGTAAGTAACCTTATTCCTTGACAGGTAGCTATAATTAGCTATATAATGTCAAGGTCTGCGATTGTAGCTTAACGGCAAAGCCCCTGCCTTCCAAGCAGGTTATGCGGGTTCGATTCCCGTCAGTCGCTCGAACGAAGTCATGTACTGCGGATTTGCGGTACGCTTCCGTTTGTGATATATTATATTCACAGGTTCACGACATTTCGTGATTCATATTTGGTGCCGTGCCAGAGTGGTTTATCGGGACTCCCCGCTAAGGAGTTAGCGGCGTTATTGTCGCTCGTGGGTTCAAATCCCACCGGTACCGCGCGATATTATATAGAGTAGCTTTTACCGGTACTACTCGCAATAAGGCGCAAGCTTGGAGACGTTCAAGCTTGCGCCTTATTGTTCTATCTATGATTTTGTAGCCAAGTTCGCCATGTATTGCAGTATTGCGCCTGCGGCTAGTATGAGGGCTGGGCCGAGCATGTCGCCGCGCCTCATGCCGTCTGATGTGGCTAGTAGTGCTGTTACGCTGAATGTTGCGTAGATTCCTAGTAGCATTTGCCTGTATGCTTCCTCAGCGTTGAGGGTTCCCCATAGGGTTATTATTAGTGCTGTGAGCCCTATTAGGGGTATGGTGGGGTTCATTAGCTCTATGGTGCACCATGTGGCTGTTGCGGCGTGTATGAGGGTTGCTAGGATTGCTACAGCTTTTTCTTTAGTGGTTAGTTCTAGGGTGTTTTCTGTTGTTGGTTCTTCGTTCATTGTTGGTGTTGGTTATTGTTTTCTTGTGGGTGAATATTGTCACTTTTGATTTTACGTGTCGTTCTTGACATTTTCCTAATTGTGGCATAGCTGGTGGGTGTGATATAATAGTTTAACCACATATTTGAGGACTTTGAGCCTTACGGATTATTCACCCCTAGAACCAAGCTGGTAGAATGGTCTAAGTATCGAAAATAGTTATACACAGAAATTTTGAAAGCATAGGACACCCTACATTGGCTAATTTTCTTGAGCATCTGCTACGTGCCGGTGAGAAGCGTGAAGTTCGACGAGCTAACGCACTCATTGGGCAGATTAACGCGCTTGAATTTGTTTATGAAGAAATGACTGACGAAGAGCTGGCGGCACAGACCCCCGAGTTTAAGGAACGCATTAAATCTGGTGAAAGCTTGGACGTTCTTATTCCCGAGGCTTTTGCTGTGGTTCGTGAAGTAGCACGCCGTGTTCTTGGTAAGAGGCATTATGATGTACAGCTAGAGGGCGGCATTGCCTTGCATTATGGTCAGGTTGCCGAAATGAAGACTGGTGAAGGTAAAGCCGTCACGGTTAGCACCCCTATTCCTACCCCTATGGGTGCTAAGCTTGCAGGGGCTATTCGTGTTGGCGATACCGTGTATGCTGGTAATGGTGACCTTACTGTTATTGCGGGCGTTTTCCCGCAGGGTAAGCAGGATGTTTACGCTCTAGTTCTAGATGATTTGCGTACCGTTAGGTGTAACCTACAGCACCGTTGGGATATTGCCCCTCGAATGTCTAGTACCTTGTATGAGACTGTCGAGACTGAGGATATTCTGCGTAAGTTGAAGTCTGGTCAGCAGGTGTTTATTCCGCGTAATGGTTGCACCCTGAATGATGATGTGGCTCTGGCAACTCACCCTACGGAAACTGTCAAGGTGACCAAGGATAACCTCCTGTCTGTCACTGATTTTGAGGGCACCACTAGGGTTGTGAATGATTCTAATAATTACATGTATCTCGGCTCTTCTACGTATGTTCGAGATAACCGTTCACCCTTGAAGCCGCTACAGCGTTCTGGTGTTATTGTGGCTTACCATGATAAGCGGAACCATGCGGTGAAGCACTTCTTTGTGAACCTGGATAAGGCACCGGCGGCTAAGCTTGAAGCAGGCAACCTCGCTGACATTCTAGCCGATACTGCCGCCCCTTCTTTTGGTGACCCGGCTAATACTGTGGCACCTGCGAAGTATCAGGCTGAGAACTTTATTCAGATGACTTCCAAGCCTATTGGTGCTACGGGTCTACGTATCGGGTATGCACTCACTCGCGGCAATGCTGAAACGATTGCCTGGTATGCCCGCGCGTTGGGTTATTCTGCAACGGTTAAGGATGTTGAGGGTCTAGGATTCTTCCCCTACACGGTACAGATTGATACGGTACCTACCGGCAATGTTGAGGTTACCGCCGTCCTTGAGCTTGGTGTTCAGGAAGAGCAGGTGTGCTTCACGGTCACCCACCCTTCACATCTGTTCCTTGCAGGTGAACATGTTGTTACCCATAACACGCTAACCGCTGTAGCACCCATGTACCTGAACGCACTTACTGGTAAGGGCGCGCATCTGGTCACCACTAATGACTATTTGGCGCGTGAGCAGGAGCAACAGATGGGTCTTATCTATTCGTTCCTTGGTCTAACTCATGGTGCCCTTCAGGAGTCTATGAGCCCCGAGGAAAGGCGTGACATCTACAGTAGGGATATTGTCTACGGTACGAATAACCAGTTTGGCTTTGACTACCTGCGAGATAACCTGGCTCTCACCCCTGAAGAGCGTGTCCAGCGTGAGTTGAACTTCGTCATTATTGATGAGCTGGATTCAATTCTTCTTGATGAGGCTACTACCCCTCTGATTATTTCTGCCCCGGCACAGAACGTTGAGGAAGCTGAGAAGTGGTTCACTAATGCCGCCGCCCTCATGCCGCTACTGAAGCGAGATGAGCACTATACGGTGGATGAGAAGAAGAAGGTAGTAGATTTTACGGACGAAGGTCTGAATATGATTATCGACTACTTCGGCACCACGGACAAGATTCTGTTCGGTTCGCATAGTGAAATCTTGACGTTCCTACGCTCTGCCCTGCAAGCTGAAACCCTGTACCACAACCGTAAGGAGTACATTATTCAGGGTGGCGAAATCATGATTGTTGATGAGCATACCGGACGTGCGATGGAGGGTCGCCGCTACAGTGACGGTCTACACCAGGCTATTGAAGCTAAGGAACGTCGAAACGGTCACCTAGAGGTTAAGATTCAGCCCGAGAACCCTACGTCGGCTACGATTACTTTGCAGAACTTCTTCCGTCTCTACGATAAAATGTCTGGCATGACCGGTACAGCCGCATCTGAAGCCGCTGAGCTTGCTGACACTTACGGTTTGGCAGTGCGAACTATCCCGCCAAATAAGCCGAAACAGCGTATTGACGAGCAGGACGAGCTGTACCTCACCGAGCAGGATAAGATGGATGCGGTAGTTGCTGAAATCTTGGACATTCGACAGCGCGCCCTAGAGGAAGCAGAAGATGGTGAAGAGCCGCTAATCCTGCCCATTCTTATTGGTACAACTAGTGTTGCCGCATCTGAGAAGCTTTCCCGTAAGCTGGCTAAGGCTGGTATCGTCCATAACGTTCTTAATGCTAAGCATATTGAGAAGGAAGCGCACATTATCGCTCAGGCTGGTAAGCTTGGCGCGGTCACGGTTTCAACTAACATGGCGGGTCGTGGCACCGACATTCTTCTTGGTGGTAATGCTGAGATGATGGTTGCTGAACAGCTGGCTATCATGGGTCTTAGTATCGAGCATACACCTGCCGCCTATGAGGAACAGTACAAGGTTCTTCTTCCTCAGATGGAGGAAAAGATTTCAGCTGAAGCTGAGAAGGTGCGTGCCGCTGGCGGCCTATATGTGATGGGTACAGCTAGGCACGACTCACGCCGTATTGATAATCAGCTTATCGGTCGTTCTGGTCGTCAGGGTGACCCTGGACGCAGTAAATTCTTCCTGTCGCTTGAGGATGAGCTGTTCAGGTTCCACGCTTCACGCTCTACACTGATTCTGGCACGCCTATTCGAGGCTTACGGCTCACCTATCAAGGGTAAACAGCTCACTAAGGCTATCGAGCGTGCACAGGGTGCTGTAGATGGTATGCACCGTTCGTCTAGGAAGCAGACGCTAGAGTATGATGACGTGTTGAATGGTCAGCGTAAGAAGCTGTATTCAGACCGAACAGAAATTTTGCTTGGCGATGACGATATGGCGGCTGACCTAGTAACTAAGTTCATTGATTCTAGTGTCCGCACTACTATTGATGAGTGGGTTGCCGAGAACGGTGAACACCTTGACGACTGGGATTTGCCTACTCTATGGAAGCATCTTCGTGAAGAGCTGGACTGGGTGCCGTCGATTACACCTAAAGACCTTCTTGCCGAGTATCCTACTAGTACAGAGCTGACCCGTGATGTGTTGGTGGATGAGTTGGCGGCGGCGGCTAAGTTGCATTGGGATTCACTAGTGGAAGCTAATAGTGTTTGGCGAACCCAGGCACGTTCAATCATTCTTGGTGCTATTGACCAGGAATGGGTTGGCCACCTTGCAGACTTGGGTTACCTCAAGGAAGGTATCGGCTTGAGGGCTTACGCACAGAAAGACCCTAAGATTGAGTACCGCCTAGAGTCTGCTGACATGTTTAATCAGATGACTAGCACCCTGATTCCTAAGCGTGTCGCTCAGGAGCTTCTAAAGCCCCGCATTTAACCGAATTTTGACCCCAGCGATATGTTGTGTTATGATTGTTGTACACGATTTAATGATGTACGACCAATAAAGGACATAACACACATGCTAGACGCATTTTTCGTCCTCGAAGTGGGCGGCAACGGATACGGCGAAACCACCGAAGAAATTGTCACCCGCTTCGAGGAACTTCTTTCTCAGAACAAGACCCTAACCCTCGCGTTGGAAGACATTTCTAGCGGTGGGTGGTTCCGTTCCTACGCCGATATTGTAGGTGAAGACCTGCATACTCTAGATGACCGCCTCTATTACACTCTCAAGGCGTATGACGTGGAGGCTTGCGCTTACATGTCTTACCTGAAGGCGCTCCAGGCTAACGGTGAAACCGCATACCTGAATTTCAATACCGTAAACGTTTCCAAGGATGCGCATAGTGACCTCACCTGGAACTTCACCGTATCGTTCGAGCTGGTCAATACCGACAACAAGGTTACGGATGATTAAAGGCAAGATTCGCCGCACTATGGAAGCGGCTCTCGAACGCCTTAAAGCCTGGAACGCAAATCAGGCAACACCTGAAGTAACCGCCAATACTGCACCCAACCCGACACGCGCTCTAGCACGCTCTGCTGGACGTTTCAACCACAAGTAAGGATATAAACTAATGCTTTTCAATGAAGAACCCACCACCACTAACACCCCCCAGCCCGCCATTGAGCCTGCCTATGGTGTGGACTTTATGCGTGGAATCATGCTGATGTCGCTACCCTGCGCCGCTATTTGGGGTCTAGTAGCTTTCGGTATCTCTAACCTGCCCCTGTAGCGACGACTACCCCTAGAATCACAGCATCATGAACTATATTACCGCCCACGAACTTGTAAACCCTGTTTTCTGGATTGTTATTTTTGGCTTCCTCGGCTTGATTTGCGCTATTTTTACGGTCATTCAGCTGGGTATCATTTCTAACATTGGTGCCCTATTTAGGGGTAAGGCCTCTGTGAAGTATGATTCAATCCGAACAGATGAAAAGGCTCTATGGACTTTCGCTATCCTAGCTTTCTGCTTCCTTAGCGCTACCGGCTACCTGGTATGGTCTGAGCACAATAGCCGCTCCGTATCTGTATCCGAAGGAATCACTACCGTCACTAGGGTAGATGAGGCACAGATGCGTAATTGGCGCAGTGAAGAGAAGGGTGTCGATTTGGTGTATTCTTACACCGACCCGTCCGGCACCCTGGTCTTCAAGGACTACAGTGACCCCTCGAAGGAAGTTTACCGAAAGTGTTCGCTTATCTTCACGGACACTAAGCGTCAAGAAGGACTAGTGCTTTTCGACCGTGAGATTCACATGAAGGTCACCCCCCAGTGTTCTAACGTCACTATTGATGGTGAGAAGGTTCCTATCACCACAGCGACCGCTAACCCGAAGCCTACCCCTAGCCCGTCTAAGGGTACTGCAAAGGCTACCCCTGCCCCGTCTGCTACCCCTTCTAAGCGTCCTACGCCCTCTGTGAGCTACGCCCGCTAGTTGCTATAGGCACCGTGTGGGTATTGGAGAACATGATGGGCTTTGACGGTTAGGGATATATAAAGTAAGCCCCCGGCTAGTAAGCAATATTTAATGTTGCCAGCCGGGGGTTTCTTTATGCCCTATTTTCACCCTATTGTAAATATTGAAGATGAATAGATGCCTTGGAGGAAAAATAATATGGCATGGCACATATCACCAAACGGCGATATTAACAGCTGTGTAGGGTATAACGGCCCCAAAGGTTGCAAGTATAAGAACAGGGAAGTGGAACATTTCGACACTTATAGTAAGGCGGTAGCGGCTAAAGAAGCACGGATAAGCAAACGCCACAAAGAGAACCTACAGGAGGCGCGCGCCGAGCTGACTAAAGAGCAAACATTGCTCATCCCAGCTAATGATTCTCGCCGGTATATTGCAGACTCACAGATGCGGCAGAAATATGCCCAGCTCAATAGTGACTACAACCTGTCACGCTACTATGCGCCTGATGGTGCGGCGGCTGAGGTTAGTGCCCCGCGTGAAGGTGCTAACGCATCACCTGTCGATATGTGGGTTCGAGCTGATAGCCTGTTCGCTACCCGTAGGGCGGATATAGGCGACCCTGATTCTGGTTCTACTATCCCGGCGAACAGGAATAAAGCTGATGCCCTGCTGAAGAAGCATAGGGAGTCGGTTCAGAATCCGCATACTGATATTGCTGTACTTACAGCAGATGAGAAGTACCCGCCCGTTAAGCATATGCAGGCGCACCAACAGCAGTATCTTGATAGGCTTGCGGCTATCGGTGAGGATAGGTACCTAGAGTATGTTGATGCAGGGCGCGAATCAGTGAAGGTTAGCCAGAACCTTATCCTTAGTCGCCAGACAGGGCTAATCATGAAGAGGCTCATGACTGGCGAGGCTAAACCTGACGGTGTACCAACAACTGTGGACACTGAAGATTATCAGAAGCTACTGAAAGAGGTGCCGTTGGCGTTGTGGTCAAACCCTAAGTTTATGGAGTGGGCACATTCTACGGGGTACCCGATGGATAACGGTATTCCAGGGGCGGCTCGTGATGCTGAGCATCTTGAAGAGATGCTGAACGCCTGTGCTGGCACACCGGATGCTGAGGGTAATGTCCTGATTTTTAATGAGAAGTTTTCAAATATTGATAACACAGTCTATAACCCGCAGGACTTGTTGAAGGTTGCGCCCGCACAGATTCCCGAGAAGACTATTGCTGAGGTTATTGCCGCGCAGACTAGCCCAAACGACCCGGAACTGAAAGAGGACTTGAAAGCTTTCAGGTTCAATGACACGGTAGGTTGTGGGTACATGACTATCACGGCACAGAATCAGAGGCGTAAATATGCTGATGGTTTCTACGAACATTACTCTAACCCTGCTTACCATAATCTAGGTTCATACCAGGGGTTGAATAAGGTTAGGCAGGGTGACATTATTAGGCGACCTTCAAACGCTGACCCTTCACGGAACACTTATGCGGTAGTTCTAAATACAACCCCTGAAGGTGTTCTTTATCAGGGTTTCCCCTCATACAGTAAATATGATTTGCCGGTTCTAGCCGATGCAGACAGGGCACTCGCCCTATATAAGGCCGGTGCCCGTCGCACTGAAACACCTACAGGCTTCACGGCTTACCACGGCATAGATACTACCGATGGGACAGTAGACGAAGGATGGTATGCTTGGTAAAACTCATGCATAACCTTACAGTTTCCTGAATATTTTTTAATCAACCTTCCTGATATGTTTACAGAATAGAGGGCAGGGGCAAAGTGTGCCATGCACTGAAAGCCCCTGCCTTCTTCACTGCCAAATTTCAAAGCACCCCAAATATAGGGGTGGAAGGAGAACAAAGGAAACTTGACAGCTAAAACGCCTCAGAAGAAAGCCGCTAAAACTATCTTTGCATCTACCGTGCTTGCCGCAACTGTTGCTAGTACCCTAGCACCCGCTGTTGCTACCGGCGAACCGGATAACGGTAAGGCAAAGACTGTTACAGCTGGCTCAACAATCACCGTTTCTGAGAATGAAACAATTAAGAACAACGCCGACACTCATGTCAATGGGGATACGGCAACCACTGAAGCCGCCCCCACTCTGCAAGGTGCTGTTGATGTAAAGAATATTAAGGTAGCCCTAGCAGAAACCCCTGAAGAGGGTGCCAAGAAGGGTGGCGCTACCGTTGGTTGGGGCGCTAAAGCCCAAGCGGAGGACAAACAGAACCTAACCGGTGCACAGGATGCAACACTAGCTAACGGAACACCAACCCTAGCGGTTGTACCGCTGACCACTAAGAGCGGCTGGAAGCCTGGCTGGGGTATCCTTGGTCAGGACGTATCTAACCACCAGCCAAACATCAACTGGAAAGCGCAGTACGCCGGTGGTAGTCGCTTCTCATGGATGAAGACAAGTGAAGGTACCACTTATGTAGACCCGACGTTCTCTGGCCACTACAGGGGCGCACGTGAAGCTGGTCTAGTTACGGGTGGCTACCACTTCGCGCTACCTTCCCAATCATCAGGTCGTACACAGGCTGAGATTTTTATTAAGAATGGTGGCGGCTGGTCAGCGGACGGTAAGACCCTACCTGGTATGCTTGACCTTGAGTATAACCCGTACCCGTCCTTGGGTAACACGTGTTTCGGTATGTCTCAGCCTCAGCTGAAGGCTTGGACGTGGGACTTCATGAACACATATAAAGAAAAGACGGGTCGTTACCCCACAATTTACTCTACTACCGACTGGTGGAACACCTGCATGGGTGGCACAGGTGAGTTCAAGGGTGCACCCCTGCATATTGCCAACTATTCCACTGGCCCCGGTTACATGCCGGGCGGCTCTACTAGCTTCGACATTTGGCAGTTCTCATCTGTAGCACCTTTTGCTGGCGACTCAAATGTGTTCAATGGTACTACCGCTGAGCTGGATAACTTTGTTCGTAACGCTAACTATGTTTCTAAGTGGAGTAGTAACGGTAAGGTTTCACCTGCCCCAACTGGCTTCCGTTCCGCTCACGCTCCCGTGGCACCGAAGCCTGCGCCCGTGGTTGATAATGGTGACCGTAACTTCGGTAACGGTGGTTTCTTGAACATTAATAGTGGTATCGGTAGCTACTGGAACAAGAACCAGGAGCGTTACGGTACACCTATCGGTCGAGAGCTTGCACTGCCTAACGGCTGGGCGCAAGACTTCACTAACGGTTACCGAATCCTTCACCGTAAGGACGGTAAGGGTGGTGCCGTGTACCTGCGTGGTGCTATTGGTGACCTGTGGGTTAAGAATGGTAATGAGTACGGCAGGTTTGGGTATCCGCTAACTGATGAGTACTTCTTCCGTGAATCTGCTCAGCAGGACTTCGATAGTGGCAAGAAGTTGATTTGGTCAGAGAAGAACGGTGTTCACGTCATGACCAATTTCAAGCCTATTACAGAAAAATGGATTAGCATTGGTGACGTTCGTACTGTGGGTACCCCCATCACGGACGAAATTACTAATGGTGATACTGTCTACCAAGACTTCCGTACTAATGATGGTTCTAAGATTACCCGCATTAGCTGGAACACTCGCACTAATGCCGTAACAGTGAGTAACACAGACCCTATGAGTACTAACGGATTCGCCGTCAAGAATGGTATTCGTGAATACCTGAAGAGGGTTGGTCAGGACTATGGTGGCGCTATTGAGAATGAGCGCACTGTCGATAGGCTACGCGGCGTATGGGAGCAGGACTTTAAAGATGGTCACCGTGTAGTGTACTCCTATGGCGCTCAGGGAAAGAGTGTTTGGCTTCGTGGTGCTATCGGTGGCATGTGGGCACAGTCTGGTGGTTCTGCCGGAACATACCGCTATCCTACCAGTGAAGAACTGACACGTGACGGTATTACTTACCAAGACTTTGGTTCAGGTCACAAGCTGGCATGGACTGAGCAAACCGGCGTACATGAGATTTGGACTCGCGGCGCTATCGGTGGCAAATGGGCTGAAAACCCCGGATTCTATGGTGCACCTTCCACCAACGAGGTCAATCGTGGAAACGGTATCGTTACCCAGGACTTCCGTACCACTGATGGTCGCACCAATAAGATTGTTTGGACTGAGAAGACCGGTGCCCACAATATTGACCCGACTAGCGCTATTGCCCGTAAGTGGCTAAGCTACGGCGAAATTGGCAAGAATAAGCTAGGTGTCCCCGTTAGTGAAGAGTACTACGTGCATGGTGGTCGCGCCCAGGACTTCAAGAATGGCGACGATTACTACATTGTTGGCTGGGACGCTTCAACGAACCGTACACACGTCATTCAGTTCAATTCTGCTGTTGGTAAGAAGTGGGCTCAGGAGGGGCACTGGGATAAGCATGGCTTCCCCCAAACTGATGTTGTAGGAAACCGCAACGCAACCACTCAGACATTCTCTAAGACGGGTCGCATTTCCACTATTGCGACAGGCACCGTGAGGGGTTCAACAAGTTTCCATCCTGCATCTTTGGCGGCTGAGCCGGTTGCTGTACAGAACCACGATAAGCACAACGACATTGTAAAGAGTGCGAAGAGCGGTCTAGGCGGCACCTACGTTTGGGGCGGTAAGACCTTCAAGAGCTGGGACTGCTCAGGCTTCGTTTCATGGGTTTATGCACAGCACGGCATCAAGCTTACACCATACACCTACAGCATGAAGAATGAGCTGAAGCCCGCTTCTACCCCTAAGCCGGGTGATATTGTCTTCCAGAATGGTTACAGTCACGTTGGTATCTACCTGGGTGACGGTAAGATGATTTCCGCGCTCAACCCGTCTAGTGACACTCTGATTCACCCCGTGAACTGGATGCCTGTTGATGGTTACTACACTGCGCTCTAAACCGGATTTGCAAAAGAGTTGAAGCGTGTGGTAAAGTGGCTACGTAGCCAAGATTTCTTGGTTGCAATTGTAAGTATATAAACTAAGGGCGAGAGCGGTAGACCAGAAACCTACCGTGGAGCCCGGATGCTACCAGCAAGAAGCAGGTGGTACCCATTTAGCACATTTACGCATTGTCACTTTCTAATGCCCTGCCTTGTTTATCCTAGAACAATTTACAGGGCGGGGCATTAGATTCTTGGTGGTGTGACCGAGTAGCTAGGTGCCAGTCTGCAAAACTGGATATGCGGGTGCAATTCCCGTCACCACCTCTTATTTTACAAGAAGCATATGAGTTTCTGCCTTGATTGTTTGGCGGGTTGCTCGTATGCTTCTTGTTTTTTGCGTGCTTGCGGGGGGGTTGGGTTGATTTTTAGGGGTTTTTGCTTCGATTTTGCAAACCCAAAAGAGTGTGTTATGATGGCTTCACACGGCTTCGGTTTTGAGGTCGTGATTCATATTCACTACAACTTGATTCCTTAACAGGAAGGAAACCTACTATAATGCCCATCACCCGCCGCTCCCTGATTGCAGGTTCTATCGCTGGTGCCGCCACTGTTGCAATGAGTGCAACCTTCGCTAATGCTCGTGAACGCTTCATTGAGCCCGCCATTAGCCCCTCTATCACCAAGGTGCCCACCCCGGCTGTGGGTCACGCAATTAAGCGTGGTGGCTCTATGGAGTCGCTGTCTGCTATTAACTCTATTGCAGTATCGCCTGATGGTAATATTATCCCCGGCTACGGTAACCTCAACCTCAATGGTGACTCTTGGGGTACTAGCCGCGTATGCCTCTCTGCTTTCGATAGCAACGGTAACAGCATCACCAACCCTCAGCCTGCCGGTTCTGAGGAAATTAAGGGCTTCTATGCTGAGGGTCGAATCTACCTGCCGTTGCTTGACCCGTCCCAGCCTGCCGGTTTTAAGCACCTTCACAACCGTACCGCTGTATGGGAAAGTGACATTAAGAACCGCAACTGGGTTCTTCGCGACATTGTAGACCCGCAGGGCAACCCCTACCATGCTGAGCATGTGACCTCTATCTGTTCCGCACCGAATACTGACGGCACCCTCTTTGTTGCTATCAGCTCCCACCGTGACAATATCCACGGCTTCGGGTATGAAGACGGCGTAATTCTCGCGGGTGACTTTGAGGGTGGCTTCGTCCCTATCTACATTTCGAGCGCCCCGAATCAGGGTGTGCACCTTCTGCCCACTGAACAGCAGGTAGATACCGGCTCTGAAGCGCCTACCGTTCGTGCTACCCGTCTCATTAAGAAGGGCGGCAAGCAGGACATTACCCTGTACCTCGGCCCTACTTCTACCGCACCGGCTTACGCACTTATGGACGATGAGTTCCGCCGTCATTGGCGTAAGAACTCGCCTGTCGTGTCTGCTGAGCATCAGTATAAGCATGACTGGGGTGTATATTCCTCTGATGTGCGAGCATCTACCTCTCTTCCGAATGACACTTTCGAGTTTGGGGGCGGTTGGCGCTTCGAGCCTGGCAATATTAAGGCTGACCGTAATGTTGCGGGTATTCAGGGTTACATTCGTCACCGTGACGCTTCGCGCCGCTTCAACCTGGCTATCCCGAACGAGGAGCACCCGGAGAAGGATATGGGTATCTTGCACACCTATATGCGTTCCAACTCTGAAGTGTGGCACGCTATCCGCTCACAGTTTGGTGACCTGACCATTATTAACACTATGAACGGTCTGGTGTGGCATGTGAACAAGGGTGATTTTAAGCGCTACAAGACTGCTGACACTAAGGAACCTCTGCGTAACGAGCTTCTGAAGGTGAGCGGCGACAGCTTCGGCGTTCTTCTGACTGGCAACTCTGGCAACCCTAAGTTCGTGTTTGGTACCACTGATGGTTACCTGATTTACATTGAGGGTCTACTGCCTTACACTGCCGCTAAGGACATGCTCCGCCGCCCCGGAACTAATACCCGTTTTGGTGACGATTACGAGTATGAGACTTACAAGTACGGTATGTCCCTGAAGGATTACCGCGCTAATGATGCGGCTGATATTCGAGATGCCCGCCGTCTGGGTATCGCCCAGGGTCTACGCGCCCGCTCTTACTACAAGCGTGTTGCTGACTAACTAGCACCGTTGTTTCCAGGTGGGCTAAAGCATTATGACGTGTTTTAGCCCACCTGGGCATTTTCATATATAATTAACCACACATAATAACCTCCATCCATGAAAGGCTAAAGTTATGCCCCCAGAAGTGAATACCCCCGCCACAGAAACGGCACCTAACCCCACCGGTGGCGCTCCTACCCCTGAAGTTCAGAAGAGTGCTACGGGCGAGTCTTCCGGGTTGCCCACTGGTGTCTCATTGCTCATTGGTGCCGCTTTCATTGTTGGCGTGTTTATCCTTGGAAACATTATTGTCAATGCCGCTAGTGGTGTCGTTTCCAGATGGAACCTCCCTGTTGGGTCGTCTCATATTCTTTCCATGCTCTATAGTGTGGCTATGGTGGCGCTTACGGGTGTGGCTGGTTTCTTTATTGCTAACCAGCTGAATATGCCTCTCAAGGAGATGCTGTTCGGAATTTTTAACCCTTTGCAGATTCCTAACTATTTGAAGGCGGGCGCTATTGGTGCGGTAGCTCTTCTTGTGTTCAATATTGCGGTCACCTTGTTTGAGGGTAATACGAGTATTTCAAAGGTGTTTGTGCCGCCGTATCAGGTGATGAACATTCCTACTTTACTGGCTTCTTTGGGATTCACGGTGGTTTTGGCACCTGTAGCAGAGGAAATGTTGTTCCGTGGCGCCCTATTGTCCCTTGTACGTAATAGTTCTTTCTCTGTTAAAGCATTGATGGTAGCTATTTCTTCTTTCGGGTTCATGGGTTACCATGTTGCTGGCGCTTTCATGTCCGCTTTCCAAACTTCCACCTCGGCAGGCGACTTCAACGTCTTCCTTGCCACACTTACAGCAACTATGCCGATGCTGGTTCTGTATTTCCTATCAGGTGTGATGCTTTGCCTTATCACCTTGAAGACACAGAATATCTACGCTTCTTGGGTTGCACACGCTATCTATAACATGGCTATCCTGTATGGTGCCAACACCTTTATTCTGAACCTGCTACCGCACTAGCCGATAGCACCCTTAAGTAAACGTGTTTCTTTTCGGGTTGCAAACCACCCTGATTAGGTGATATGATTACTGGGTAAGGTTTCAAAGTTAATGCCGACTTCACCTTGATTTCTGTCAGTGGGTCGGCTTTATCTTTGCCTGGTGTTCTGGTTGAGCCCTTCAAGAACGCCGTTATTACAAGTATATTGGAGGGGCGGGAAACCCAATTTTGGTGCCTATTTACTGGCACCTTGAGGCAAACTTTTGCATTTTGGTGCAATGGCGACAAGTTTCTGGCATGTCGAGCCTGACAGCTAATCCCGCAAACCCCTGACAGATAAAACTACTTTTAAGGATTATTCCTATACTTATGTCCAAGCTTAACTTCTATTCTAAGATGTTCATTGCTGTTCCTACTATTGCTTCTATGGCTCTCGGTAACGCGGCGATGGCAACCGAAATTAACCCCCATAGTAACCCGGCGGCGGTAGAGCAGGTATCTACTAGCCCCTTGGAGACTCAGGTTACTACCGCTAACACCCTGCCTGGCACTTCTAGCAACTCTCTGATTAACGAGAGTAACACTGAGAAGATTGAACTGAGTGCTTCCGATAGGGCTCGCCTCAAGAATGTGCTACCTGTCGATTTGCCGGAAGAAGCCCGCGACATGGTACAGCTTATCGACGCGCAGAACCAAGCCGCTGACAAGGCAATTGCACGCTCTGCCGCCCTAAACAAGATGATGAATAGCATCATTGAAACCCGTGATGAACTCGCGGCTAAGGCTGACGCTGAAAAGAAGGCGGAAGAGGAAAAGGCGGCTAAGGCTAAGGCTGAGGAAGAAGCGGCTAAGAAGAAGGCTGACGAGGAGAAGGCTAAGACTGAGGCGGCTAAGAAGATTGCTGAGACTCAGACTAGCCCTGCAACCGTTGCAAGTGCTACCAATACCACAGCTGGTCAGGGTTCCGCTACTGTATCCGTACAGTCCAATACCCAGACTGCATACACCCCCACGGCTATTCCTACCACCGCCCCGGTTGCTACTTCCAGCGGTAATGTATATTCCAGTAACTTTGATGTGAAGCTCACTCCGGCAATAACTGGTACGACTGCCGATGTGAACACTGGAAACCTTGATGCTACCCGCGCTGGTATTGTGAAGACTGCTGAAACTGGTCTTGGTGGTGCCTATATTTGGGGTGGTAAGACTTTCCGTGCTTGGGACTGCTCAGGTTTCGTTTCGTGGGTTTTCGCTCAGCATGGTATCAAGCTTACTGCGTACACCTACTCTATGGTTGGTGAGCTGAAGCCTACTTCTGCTCCTAAGCCGGGTGATATTGTCTTCCAGAACGGTTACAGTCACGTTGGTATCTACCTGGGTGACGGTAAGATGATTTCCGCGCTTAACCCGTCTGAGGGTACCTTGATTCACTCCGTATCTATCATGCATGTTGATGGTTACTACACCGCCCTCTAGAATAATTTCATAGGCTTATTCAATGATTCACCCCTCTAGGGTGTTGGTACAGGTATGTGCTGATGCTTTAGAGGGGTGTTTTGTGTGCTTTTCTTCAGTGAGTGCAGTGATATGTTGTATATACATATTGGATACTACTATAGGTGAGTGATACTGTATGGGTTTTGTGTACCCTGTCACTGATAACGCCCAACTAGCTTTCGCTGAGATTCTTGAGAGTGGCGGCACTGTAGTGCCTGCCGTTTCTGATGGGTCTACTACGTGGAAGCTTCGCGTAACTGACCATATTATCTATCTTGCAAATGTGGGGCCGAAAGCTCTTCTTGAGGCTGAAAGTAGTGAGCATAAGTTCCTGCTTGATGTCAGCTACACGCAGTGGCTTATTGCCGTCGCACGGTATGTCGCACAACACATTCACCGTGGCAAGTCAGACTATGGTGGTAATGACTATTTCGGTGGTCACGTAGAGTCTGTGGTTGAGCGTGTCGCCAATAATGGTGGTGACACGGACGCGGTTATTGTGGCCTACCTGCATGACGTTCTAGAAGATAGTAATCTGAACCCTGGTGAGCTGGAAAAGATTTTCCCGCCCCGCATCGTTGAGGCTGTTAGCCTTCTAACACATGAGCGTTCAGATGAGCAGTACTACGAATACATGGAACGCCTATCAAGTAATCCTCTAGCGTTTGCTGTGAAGGTTGCAGAGGTGGAAGATAATCGTGATGTGACGCGGCTACGTGAAATCACTGACAAGGATGCGTGGCGACTCGCGAAGTATGATTACGCGGCGCGCTTCCTTGCTGATAAAGCTTTCTAGCGACCCACTGAACGCTATAGTATATTCATCGACCAGGAAAACCTGGTCTTTGCATACCCCATTTTCCGGGAACCAGTAACAAATTGTAAACTTTTGGAGTTTTTAAATACCATGAATGTACCCCGTAATTCTAAGCCTCTAGTAGCTCTCACCATGACCGGTGTCTCCCTGGCAATGCCCGTGGTCACCGCAACCCAGGCATTTGCCGCTGAAACCCCCACTGTAGCACAGGGCGCTACCCAGAACCTTGCAGGCGCAACCTTGAAGGTGACCGGTGGCGAAGGTGAGACTCAGACCCTAAGTAATGGTCGTGGCGGTGTGACCCGTCAGGTCACCATCACCATTCCTAATGCTGATGGTGCGCTAAAGGCTGGTCAGACCACCACCATTGAGCTTATCCCGACCCTCTCAGCTGGCTCTCAGGGTAAGCAGAACAACAGTAACCTGACCTTCACGACTGAGATTACGCAGGTCACTAATGCTGAGGGTAAGGTTATTGGCACGATTTCCCCTACCCCCGGCAACTCCCGTTCAGCGGATATTACCTGGACGGACGAGATTACTAAGAACCCGCGCGATATTACCGCTAACTTCACCACCCTTATTACTAGCCTGAATGATGAAAAGGTCATGAAGACCTACGACCTGAAGTATAAGGCAACAGGTATCGGTGAAGTGGACGGCGGCAAGATTAACCTGAATCCCGCCGCAACACCTCCCGCATACATTCCCGTCGGTGGTGTCTGGTATGGTGGTGTCGGCAACGAAGTTTGCGGCGTAAATGACGCTTTCCTCAAGGGTCAGACCGCACCTCATGGTGTTGTCAAGGGCGGCACCTACGAAATTGAGTTCAAGGTCAATAAGGCTGACCAGCAGTTCCGTATCGGTCAGGATGAGGCAGATTCATACCTCAAGGATAACCCTAACTTCTTTATCAATCCCACTGTTCCTACTAAGATTGTGGATAATCATTACTATCCGCTACAGGGTCAGGAGATTATCGAGTGGGGTAAGAAGAACCCTGAGCTACGTAAGTACTTCACCCTTGCAGGCGCTCGTTCCGCCGCCGAACAGAAGGCATGGGCTGACCCGGCGGGCGACCTTGATACTATTAAGAACCCTGATACTGTAATTGTTCGTGCCGCTACTGGTTCTTACGCTAATGGCGTTTCTGGTGAGCTGAAGGAACGCGGCGTGACCGAGCCTCTGGCAACTATTGACTGGGCTAAGTCTACTTCCGATAAGCTTGTCCTCAAGTACACGGCACTCTATGACGGTGAGGCTTTCTGGTTCACCACCGCTTCTGGTGCGGCTAACGACCAGACCACTTGGGGTACGGCGGCAGAAGCCAAGACCCACCGTTGCGGTGACGTTCAGCTGACCGCTGAGGCTGTCCGCGCAAAGAAGAAGGTCTTCACTTTTAACTTTGACACCTATCGCACTGATGTTGATGGTCGCCCGCGTACTGGTGGTTCCACCGCATATGGCACCTACAACTATGCTGATAGTTCCGCTGAATCAGCGGCACTTCCGAAGGACGGTAACGAGCAGAAGTCAGGCCCTTACGGTGTGCCTCTGGTTGCTGACCTGATGGAGAACTCTTCAACTGTTAAGCCGTACACTATCGATAAGACTAAGACTGTCTTCACTGACACTGAAGGGGCAACCATCTCTGAGAACGGCAAGAAGATTGTAGTTCCCGGCAAGGCGACCATCACCATTGATGATAAGGGTGTTGCTACCGCTGTCCCCGAGAAGGGTTTCAGTGGCACGGTTACCGTGAACTATAACATTTACGATAGCGGTAAGGCGACCACTAAGGTTCCTTCCACTGCGACTTTCACTTGGGCTAAGCAGTCTAACCTGACTGTCGCCCCGGCTGAGAAGACTGTCCTGGTGACTAGCGAGAAGTCCCACACGCTTGACCCGCTGGCTACCGCTAAGGTTGAGGGTAGCACTATTGATGCTTCCACTTTGAAGCTTGGTGCTGGTGACGGTGCTACTTCTTACAAGTTCGGTGATTCTGGTGTGACCGCTAAGGTTGTGGACGGCAAGGTTGTGTTCGAGCACCCGCAGAACATTGTTGGTGACTTCACTGTCCGTTATGTGGTTTCGACTGCTGATGGTAAGCAGGCTGAGTCTACTGTGACTCTGCATGTCCAGCCGGTAAACACTGCGATTGGTATCGTTACTAAGATTAATGGTGACGACGCTAATACTCAGCCGGTGAACCTGAAGGTTGGCGAGAACGGTGTTGCTACCGGTAAGGTTACTGTCGAGCTGACTAACACCACTAATTCCGCTATTACTCTGAATGAGTCTAACCTGACTGTCACTAATGTTGATGGTACTAAGGTTGCCCTTCCCGCTGGTTTCACTCTTGCACCGGGTGAGACTAAGACTATTGAGCTTGGCAATGTTTTGGTTAAGTCTGGTGAGACTGTTCAGGTTGAGTACAAGGCTACTCAGACCGCTAACATCTTCAAGAACTGGGACGGAAGTAAGGTTGCTGGTACTGTTGGTTCCGCTCAGGCTGTGACTGACCCGGCTCTTGCTAAGGCTGAGGTTGTTTCTGAGGTGCCGGGTAACCCTCCGGTTGTTGAGGATAACCCGGAGGCTACCTTTGTGGCTCCGAAGGCTAACGATGATGGTTTCAAGATTGATAGCGATAACCCGACTATTCTTCAGGATATTGCTACCAACGACATGGGCGGTAAGCTGAACAATGCTGATGACCCGCTGGATGTTAAGACTATCCGTTTCCTTGACGAGAAGGGCAACCCGGTTACCGAGCGTTCCTTCCCGGAGGGTACCTACAAGGTAGATGAGAACGGTACCGTTACGTTTACCCGTACCGCTGGTTACAAGGGTGACCTGCCCTCTGTTGATTATGTAATCAGCACTGTGTCTGGTCAGACTGCGCAGGCTAAGATTACTCTGATTAATGAGTTTAAGGAACAGCCTGTAGAGCCGACCCCGACCCCGGAGGCACCTAAGCCTTCTGAGCCGGTAGTTGAGAAGCCTTCCGAGCCGGGTAAGCTTGTTGAGGCTAAGACTGGTCACACCGCTGACCCTGCTGTTAATCCGGCGGCTCTTGGTGGTATGCTGATGGTTGTTGCGGCTGGTGCTGGTGTCGCTGTTTCGCGTGCCGCACGTAAGCGTGACGATTCTTAGCATGTCGGTTGGCTAAGTTAGCTTAGTCCCTTGCTTTGGAGGGGGTGCAGACAGTTATTGTTTGCACCCCCTCTTGTGTTTGCTATGTTTTTGGTAAGTCCGTTTTTGGGCTTGTGTTTTTTGTTTTTTCTAAAAGATGGGAATTGATTTAAAGGTGAAGATGTCCCCGAAGAAGGTCGGGCTTGCAACTCTTGCATCCCTGTCAATGGTGAGTGGTGCAACTATTGCGACCGCCGCGAATATTACCCCCTCGACTCCTAAGCCTGAGTGTGTTGCTAGTACTTTCCAGCCTGAGTTTAAGTGTCCTGATTGGGCTGATGAGTTTAATGGCACTGAGGTAAATACTGCTTTCTGGAATGTTTATAATGGCTACTCGGAAGCTAAGCAAGACCCTTATGGTCGTTACACTAAGGATGCCGTGTCGGTGAAGGACGGTAAGCTTCATTTGACGACTAAGGTTGGCACGAATGGGCAGAAGGGTAATTCTGCTGAGATGACCACGAATAATAAGGTGGCGTTTGAGGATGGGTACTGGGAGTACTCGTTGAGTTACACGGGCTTTGGTCACGTTGGCGGCTACCTGTATGGTAATGGTAATGTTGCTGGCCCTCAGCTTGGCGAAGTAGATGGTTTCGAGGCGTTTGGTGCGACCGATAATAGTACCCGTAATGAAGCTGGTAAGAAGGAGAAGTTTCAGCAGGCGGATAAGAATCAGTCTGTGATTCACTTTAGCCAGGCGGCTATTGATGCTCAGAGTGGTAAGAAGACTACTCACACTAAGGCTGTTTGGCAGGCTAATAAGGCACCGGGCGAGTCTGTTGTTGTTGGTATTTTGAAGAATAGTGACGGCGTGAAGATTTTCCGTGATGGTGTTCTTGTTGATGAGTTTAAGTCTAGTGACCCGAATTATGCTTTGACTTTCCCTGAAGGTCAGCCTTTGAATATGACTTTGACGGCTCGTGTGTCTAATGTTTATTGGGGTGTTCAGGATAACCCTACGGGTGGAATTTCGGTAGATTATGTTCGCCACTACCCGCTGGTTACAGCTGAGCCTGAACCAACCCCAACCCCGGAGTCTACTCCGAGTGACACCCCGGCACCTGTGTCTACACCTACGGTAGACCCTACCCCTAGCGAGACTCCTGCCCCGGCACCAACTACGGATAAGCCTACCCCTATACCGGAACCTACCTCAACTACGCCTGTGGTAACTCCGGCACCTACGATAGACCCAACGCCTACCCCTAAACCTACTCCCACCGCTCCCGAGGTGACTCCTGAGCCGTCCGCTCCGGTAACCCCGGCACCGGTTCCTGCGCCGTCTGAGTCTACGACCCCTGTGCCTACTGTAGAGCCTACCCTGGCACCTTCACCGTCTAGCCCGGTGGTTACGCCTACCCCTGAGCCTACAGTAAGTGAGTCACCAACACCGGCTCCTACGGAATCGCCTAAGAGTGAAAACCCGGCACCTAGTGCTGAACCTACAACAAGTACTTCACCCACTCCTGTGGCAACACCTACTACTGAGGCACCCAAGGTTGAGGTAACCCCCACACCTGAGTCTACTAAGACTCCTGAGCCGCTACCTAGCGTCACGGAAGAGTCACCCGCACCGAAGGCTACCCCTAGCACTTCTGAGTCACCTGTAGCTACTCCGAAGGGTGCTTCACCCTCGGCTACAACTCAGCCCTCAGTAGATTCAACACCTACTAATGATTCTGCGTCACCTGTGAAGCGCGTAGAAGCTAAGACAGGCCACGATACGCAAGGCAACATTTTTGCTATTGGCGCTGTTGCTGTTGGTTTCCTTATTATCGCTGGATTTGCGGTTTATATGGTTCGCAAGTCTAAGCGTGATAGTGAAGAAGAGTAGCATTAGTTGATTTGTGAGAGGAACCCGTTCCAGGTTTTGAACTGGGGCGGGTTTTTCTGTGCCTAGATGTTATAATGGAGTGGTCACTCAACTTGCATCATTATTTTTGGAAGGAAATTTTTTTATGAATACCGCAAACCCTGTTATTTTTCTTGTTGCCCATCTTGTGCCTAGTGCCACTTCGGGTAGTTCTGCTTCTAGTTTGGCTATTATGCCTGTGACTGGTGGTTCTCTTGACCCGGTAGGCGCACCGTCTGTGCATAGTTCTTTGACGGGTAAGGTGATTGATGGTGCCTCTATTGTTGATTCGTGTACGGCTTTGAGTGAGTCTTATGGCGCTGTTGATTTCTGTCTTCTTGGTTGGGATACGGCGCGTATCCTGAATGTTCTACAGCGTGTTTTGCCTGATGTTCGCCGTCTTGTGGGTGAACGGGTTATTGACATGTCCACTTTTGATAGTGTGTTGAAGACTATGCCTGGTGGCGCGCCGTTCAAGGTTGAGCCTCCGGCGGGCGATTTAAAGCCTAGTGGTGCTTTGGATTATGTTCTGGATTTCTATAAGTCCACGCTTGATTATTTGGCGGCTTCTCAGTATGAGAGCGGTACCGCACCTACCGGCTCTTCTACCGCCCTTGGGGAGCCCACAAACGCACCCCTTATTGGTGTTGGCGGCGACCCTGAGTATGCCACTAAGCTTGTGGATGCTTTTGGTGGAGATTGGGTTGTTCTTGATGCGAACGATGGGCTGTATGATGCCGTCCTGGTTTTGAACCCTTATATTGTTCTTGGTGATGGGTCATTGAAGCCTTTTGCGTCTGCGTTCGTTGAGGACTTTGATAGCTCTTGGGATAACGTCTATAAGAACTCGTATGTGCGTGATTTCATGGAACGCCTGGATGTTGATGTGATTCGTGGTCTTATTGATGAGACGGCTTGGTGCGGCATGTTGGATTACCGTATCTGGCTTCTACTTCAAGAAGGAAAGAAGGTCATTGTCTCCAATGTGCGTTTCCCCGAGGAAGTTAGCGTTATCCATTCCCGGAACGGCATTTCTGTTCACGTGTCTTCTACTGATGACATGGGGCTGGGTGTACCTGACGTTGCCGGTAACGTCTTCGACATTCTAGTAGTGGATGACGGTACGCCGGATGGGTTGAAGCACCAGGCTAAGAACATTGAAGATTTGACTCACTAGTTACTAGTTGTGAAGCATACGCGGTACGGTATTTTTAAGTCGTGCCGCGTGTTTGCCAATTTTGAAGACCGTAAAGGATGTTTGTTCATGGTTCCATCTGAAGTACATCACCCCACAGTTGATGATTTGAATAACCCCCTAGAGGAAATTCGTGCATCTATCCACAAGAGGGCGGATAAGCGCACATATTCAGAGAAGCTTCGTGAGAGTGAAGAGGCACGTAAGAAGAACACGCTTCCAGCACCTATTAGCGTTGCTGATGGTGACCTTATTCCGCCCCCTAAAGGTCAGTACCCTCTACCACCCACTCATGCTGTTTTCTTGAAGGGTGCTGAGCTTGGGCTTGATGTGTTATCTGACCGCATGTTCAAAATCGTTGCGAGCACCTACAAAAAGGGCTTGTATACGGAAGATGAAATTGACTGCTTCACTACGATTCCAAGCGGTAAACCGCCGGTGCTGAGGTGGGATATTATTGACGAGTCTAGGATTCCTGAATGGGCTAAGCCAAGGTTCTTTTACCCGTCAGGTGACCGGCGTAAGAAAGCTAAGCTAGGGTTCCCGATTCCTAAGCTACCACCTGAAGAGTCGCCTAGCGGCGATAACGTAGTCACACCGGATGAAGCATACTTCTTGGGTGATTCAGAGTTCCTGGATGAGCCTGTAAATGTTCCGTGGGCTAATGATTCATTTGACCGTAAGCTATTTATTCCTGGCTTGCACGGTCAGGTTGATGTCTACAAGAACAGGTTCCTAAAGCTTATGCCGCGTATGGATACTACGATTACGTTGGGTAACATGCTTCGCCTTGCACCTTTCCAGGAGTACGGCTTTAATGCTGATGATGAGCCAGTCAATATTGCACCAACTAGCGCGAACTTTGCTTTGTTGGATAATATACGTGAGAATACGCAAAATTCGGTGATGCCGTTCGTCAATATTATTGGCGCTAACGAGGTGGCATACCTGAACCTACCGAAAGAAGCCGCTGACAATTACCTGAAAGACGCACCTAATGGCGTGAACTATGTTCGTGAGGGGTGGCTTACCGACGAGAAGGTGAGCAAGGCGGCTTTCAGGTATTATGTTGCAGTCGAGGTCGATGGTCGCCTAGTGACCCACGCTGGGCTTAGCCACGGCGAGTGGGTTAATCTCGGTAGGCCTCAGACAGCCCGTGAAGCCGCCTATGTACTAAATATCAAGTATCTGGGTACACTGTATCAGGGGCAATGTTATAGGCTTGGTGACGGCATTAACTATGCCGCTAACCCTATTATGGGTCACCCTATTGCTGAGGTGTATTCTTCGTGGATGAGTACACCTGAGATTTGCCCTTTCCCACAGATTCATGGTTCTATCTCTATGCGTGATTTGACGGGGCATGAGGTTTCCAGTACGTACCTTCACCCCATGTTTTATGCTGAGAAGATGCGCTACCATCGTTGGGGTACTAGTATTACTTTGAAGGGTCAGTCTTTCTATGCGATTGAGGGGCCTCGTAAGACGCTTGTTAAGATAGGTGACTATCAGAGGGGGTACGGCTCTTACGTTCAGGCTGTGCATAAGCAGAACGCCCAGCCGGTCTATGCCCCTAATGTACCAACGGTCATTAGTGCCGATGGTAGCGTTATTCGATAGCATCGCGCTATGGTTTCTTTACCGTATTAGGCGGTACCCTTGCGCAAGGTTGCAGAGGGGTGTTTTACCTAACATTTGTTGGGCCAAGAGGTAAGAAAGATAGGGCGGGCACACTTGATGTTTCATTCCAAGTGTGCCCGCCCTAGTTGCACCTAAGCGGTAAGTTTATTTATTTTTGGGTTCCGCGATTACTACGAAGTTGTCATGGTATGTCCAACGCCCGTTCTGGTAGGTGCCACGGCATGTCGCCATGAGGAGTTGCCGCTTACCTGTCTTTGCTGTTACGTTCCAGCGCTTACTCAGGTCAGATTGCGGGATTTTCGGTTCAATACCGGTGACCGCCCATTCGGTGAGTGTTCCGTTATGGTCTGTAGTGTAGACAGTGTTACCTACTTTGCAGGCTGTGATAGCGCTCATGGGTGCGGCGGCACCGTTACTCCAATTGACGTGACCAACAAGCAGGGTAGTGCCTGTTGCACTGGTTAGGGGTGCTGAGTCTGTATATACGCCGATTCGGTAGGTTACGGGGACGTTGATTTCTGAGTATCCGGTCTGTGCATTGTAGGTGTCACCTGTGTAGGTTAGCCCTGCGTTGAAGCCTACGTCTGGGATGCGTAGGGTCATGGGGTTAATGGTGTTCCAGTCAATGTTTTTGGGCTGTTCACCAATGCTGGGGGTTGTGTCTTCGGGTAGGTTTTCTACACCTTCAGGTTCCGGGGTGGGGGTCATTGTGGTAGAGATTTCCGGTTCCTGTGTAGCTTCTTTGGTGGGGGTTGCAGGGCTGGGTGCGCTTGTTGCTTTAGCCGCGTTTTCTTCTTGAATTTTGGCAATAGTGGTTTCGTTGGGTGCGTTGAATTGTTCGCCGTTTGATTTGCTTTGCTGGTCGGTGAAATAGTAGGTTGCGCCGCCGGTTGCTAGGCTTGCACCGGCAATGATTCCTGAATACATGAATAGCTCACGTCGTGACATTTTTTTCTTATTGCTATTTGTGTTTTCGGTAGGCATTACACTTCTTCCTCTTAGGCGTTATATAATGTTATGAGTTCATATCTAATTTTAGCACACATTCAAAATGTTGCACTTAGTGAAAGGGGAACCGTATGGTACCAGCAGGAAACGAACAAGCAAAAGCTACACACTACGGCAAGCGCCGCCCTGGGTATGGCACCGAGTATGGTGCCGTACCTACAGCTGAAGAGATTGTTAATTCACTTGATAATAAAGGTATTGGCGACCTTCAGTTTAGTGTCGAAGAGCTAGAATCTATCCTAGATGAACGTGACCTGACGAACCTTCGAGTCCTAGCGGAAAGTATCGTAAAGGCGATGATTGATACCCCAGCGGCAATTACTCGACAATACGAAGCGCAACGCTACTACTTGGCGGCACGTTACGCCCATGAGCGTGCCCTAGCTACCGCCCGCGTTGAAATTCGTAACCGCACCTTCAGGGAAGGTAAGAAACTCACAGAGAATGAGATTAAAGACCTGGCAGAACTTGAAGCTGATTCCACTAAGATTGACCTCATCACAGCTGAGATTGGACTAAATGCGGCTAAGGCTGATTTGAATATCGCAACGGAAATTGGGCGCGGACTGAATACGGTCAGTACTATTGAGCGTGACATTTTGCGTACTACCGACTATTCGGCAATTCAGGCACGTTCCACACTCAACGAGTCTGCACGCCAAGCTACCAAGAAGCCCTAATTACCCACAATGTACACAAGCAAGGAAACACCTAATGGATAACGAGAACCAGAACACCCAGACTGAAACCCCTAGTGAGCTACTATCCCAAATGCGAGAAGGCTCTACCGCATCTGCTGAACCCGGTATTGAGGTTGAAGAGCCTGATAATGTCCTACCTGTTAGCAATAAGCGTAAATGGGTTATTGGTGGTATTGCCGCCGCCGTGTGTGCATCAATTACCTGGGGTGGCTATTTCGCCTACAATAACGGCTTTACTTTCGAGAAGCTTGCATCCTCCGTATCGGTCATGAACACCAACTATCAGGTGACCGGCAACTCCATGACCCCCACCTATACTGATGGACAGATTCTCCATTTCACTAACGGTTCGACCACCTCTGTTGCTAAGAATGAAATTGTTGTTGCTACTATCCCGCAGGATTGGCAGTACGGTACTGATGCCCACGGTGTAATGATTAAGAGGGTAGTAGCTACTGAAGGTGATACCGTATCTGTTATTGCTGGTGCCCTTTACGTCAATGGTGAGCAGAAAACAGACATCAATACCACCTGCAAGACCGAAAGTAACTACTCTTACACCCTAGCGGCTGGTGAGGTGTTCCTGATGGGCGATAATCATGAGAACTCTCTTGATTCATGGAGTACTATGTGCATGGTCGAAGCCCCCGAGCCTGCAAGCTACATTGTTCCCGCATCTTCGGTGAAGGCACACGATAAGTCGCCGCAGGTGGTGCAACCTTGACAGGCATCAAACCCCATAAGGTGAAGGTTGCGGCTGTTAAGCGTGACCCTTTCGAGCGTGTAACGGTCATTGTTGAACCACATGCAAGTTTCAGGAACTACCTAACCCGCAAGCATGGCATGAAGTACAATGCTGGTTCCCCTACAGTTATCAGTAATCTAGGTGAAGCTACCGGCTGTGACCTGTTCGGTGGCGCTCACCTATATGTATTGAATTGCGATTCAAAAGAAGAGTTTGAGTCGGTTACCCGTTCACTCAAGAAAGTTTCAGGTGAGCCTTGGGGTGGTCTAATCATCACGACATCATCAACCCCTAAGATGGTTAGCAATATCCTGAATCGACTCAAGCGGATGGGTTGCGAAATAATCAAGCCCGAAACCGGTAAAGATAGGTTCAGGACAATTCTAGAGAAAGAGGGCTTCTCGCCTTCTATTGTGTCTAAGGTTTCAGAATATGCGGGTGAGGAGCTAGGGCACCTAGTACCCCTGCTAGAGCATGTAATCCCCATGAGCAAGCGAGACATCAGGCTCCTCAGCATGGAACAGGTTCAACCCTACTTGCCTATGTCACCTGGTGAGCGTGCACCTTGGGCACTATTTGATGCTATCATTGACAGGAACATTCCTCTGCTTCTTCGAGTTATTGAACGTTCCAGTGGTGGCTTCGCCCTACCGCTTACCGTCCTGAAGTCCAGGGCGCGTGAAGCAATGCACGCGGCACTCATCCTGTCAGAGCACCCCGAGTATAGTGCACAAAAATTGGCTAAAGAGATGGGTTGCAATACCTTCGTAGCTAAGCCGCTCTTGAAGACTGTACAAAAGGCGGGACTGTCACGTATAATTGCTATTGAGTCCATACTGGGCAATTATCTACAGAACCCTGAACGTGACTACAGTATGGATTCCTTGAAACTGCTTGTTTTGAAACTAGCGCACACTTAACCACAAATCGCCGCCAGGGTTTATTGACCTTGGCGGTTTCACTATCTTTAGAAGGAAAACCTGAATGTCAGACGTTGTAGAACCGAAGGATAACACGCCGCTACTTGCGGAAATTAGCACCATGTCACCTGTTACAGCGCTTGCACGTCTTGCAGGCGAGAACGGCGACGGTGTTGGTGGTGACATGTATCTTGGTCACAGTTCAGCTCTTGAAGCGGCTAATAGTGCCGATTGCACGAGCCAGTTTGAGGCGCTTGTCCGTATCCTTGCTGGTGAGAATATCTTCATGACTGGTGGCCCTGGTACAGGTAAGAGCTCCGTTGTTCATTTGGCGTGCCGCCTGTTTGATATGCACGGTGTCCAGTATGAGGTGACTGCCCCCACTGGTGCGGCGGCAGAAAATATTGGCGGCTGTACTGTTCACAGTCTCTTTGGTATTGATAAGCGTAAGCATGTGGATGACGTGACCGGTCATGTTTCTTACCTGTTCCATAAGGCTAAGCGCTTGAAGGAAATTGACGTACTCATTATTGATGAGGTGTCAATGGTGCATGGTCAGCTGTGGCAGGAGCTAGAGGAACGTCTGCGCACGGTTCGTGGCAACAGCCTACCTTATGGTGGTGTGCAGATTATTGCCGCTGGTGACTTTAATCAGCTCAAGGCTGTGCCTGACCGTGATTTCGGTACGCAGGAGCATTATGAGGGTTTCCCGTTTGGTACTCCCGCCTGGAAGTCTGCTGATTTCCGTTACTGCTACCTAACCACGGCTCACCGTGCGACTGACCCGGTTCTTGCTCGCATTATCAACAACATGTCAAACAACTCTTTGACTACTGAAGACTTTAACGCGCTGGCATCTCGCACTATCACTAAGGAACGTGCTAATGAGATGGATAAGTCTACAGATGGTGAGCCTACTATCCGCATTTATGCCCGTAACCGTGAGGTTGAAGAGCATAACGCTGTACGCATCAAGGAGCTACCCGGTAAGGCGGTTAAGTTCACTAGCTCCGCCAGCTCTTTGGCTCCGGTAGAGTCTTTGACCCCTACACAGGCGGCGCAGTGGAAGGCTCTACGTTCGCGTTCTGAGATGCAGACCGCCCTGAAGGTTGATGCGAAGGTGGTTGCTGACATGCCTACTGAAGGCTGGTTTATTTATGGCAAGAACTCAGCTGAGGGTAGTGTCAAGATTTCTAACGGCACTATGGGTTATGTGCGTGGCTTTGCCCGCCCTGAAAGTGATGACCGTTCAGTGGATGAGATTTACCGCTCTTCTGACGACATTCCAGAGGGTGAGAAGGTTTACCCGATTGTAGAGTTTCAGGGTGAAGAGTTTATGATTCCTTACGTCTCTACTATCCTTGAACGCCCTGTACAGATTACTGAGAAGATGTGGGATAGTCAGCCTTTCGCGTCAGCACGCTTGTTCCCCTTGAAGGCTGGATATGCGGTCACAACCCATAAGTCGCAGGGGCAGACCTATGATGGTGCTGTTCTCGATTTGTCGTCCGCTTTCGTGGAGGGCTTGGGTTATGTTGCCTTGTCTCGTGTCCGTAAGCTGGATACCGCGTACATTCTGGGCTCTAATGACACTTCTTGGAAGGTGGATGCTGAGTCTGTTGAGATTATGCGGGCGATTAGGTCTTGGGCTGGAGACGACACTAAGGCGTTCCGTGAGAGTGTCAGCAACTATGAGGAAGCTTACCGCGCCTTTGTGATGCTGGGTGTACGTAATCAGGTTGATCTTTCAGCTGTTCCTGAGCGTGTCATGCCGTCAGATGGTAAGACCACCACCGAGGTTGTACCTTCGGGTGCTCAGCAGAACCTAGCAGGTCTTTCACGAGAAACCTTGCGTAAGGCATGGTCTGTTGTCACGAGGTTTACACCTTTGTATGCTGGCACTGAGCTTGAGGCTTCTTTTAACCAGCGCTTGCAGGAAATTAAGGCTACAGGTGACGCTGAGCTTATGGTTTCCCTTATGGTAGATATGCTTGACGGTCACGGAAAGCTCATTAATCTTTAGGAGAAAGGCTCCCACTTTGGGTATGGAAGAAGCAGGCACCACAGAGTATGTTGTTGCCCATCTGTCAGATTTGCATCTAGGGTACCGGGATAGGTCATCTATTCATCAGACGGGTATCGACCCTCTAGACGGTTCACCTATTCCGTTGCGTGAGCTTGACGGATATAAGGCGTGGGATGCTGTTATTGATGGTGTCATTAACGATGGTGTAGATGCTGTGGTTATTGCAGGCGATATTGGGCATGAGCCTAACCCCTCAGTACGTGCTTTGAGGCATATGCAGGAGGGGCTACTTCGCCTAGCTGAGGCGGGTATCCCGGTGCACAATATTACGGGTAATCATGACACGAACGATATTCGTGGCGATATTGCGTTCACTGAGCTGTTGCACCGCCCGGATGCCGGTATTTATTCCCACTCACAGCCGTATAAGCTGTACCACTTGACAGATGACATTGCGCTACATATGGTGTCCCACCACATGTACACTGAGAATGTTGAAGTCATGAGTGAGGTGAACCCGCTTCCAGGTGTTGTCAATATTCTCACTACCCACGGTTCACTGATTGACCCGCTCTTGAAGGAACGTATCAAGGTTCACGACACTGTTCGTGAGGTGGTTATTCCCGATTCGTTCTTGAACGCCGGGTGGGATGCCATGATGCTTGGGCATATTCATGAACGTGGGTATGTGGGTGACCCGAAGCAGGGTATCTTCTATAACGGTAGCCTTATTCGCCGTGGCTTCTCTGATGCTGAGGGCAACATGGGGCGTGGGTATACTCTGTGGAAGTTCTCTATGAAGAACGGTGTTGTTGCGGGTGTTAAGCGTGAGGTTCGCTCTGTATGGCAGAGGCCTCAAGAAGACTTGCCGCCCATCGAGGCTAGTGGTCTAGATTCTGTGGCACTCACTGAAGCTATTCTCTCCAACCTACCCACCGAGAGTATCGACTACGACCCTGAGACAGCCCCTATTCTCAGGCAAAAGGTTATCGGTGCTGAACCGGCGGTATTCGCCTCACGTGACCAGAGTGTTATCACCCATGCGGCTAATCATGCATTGTCGTATAGTCTGACCCCGCAGGCACCTAAGCTGAAGCCTGTGTCTTCGGGTGAAGATACGCTATCTGTTTCTGAGGCTATCTTGAAGCCTGCCGGGTTGGAAGAGTCCTACCATGCTTGGGCTGATAAGTCGCAGACTTTGAATAGTGTTGCAGACGAGGATATGAGGCGTATCGCATACACTCAGGGTGCTGAGTATTTGCGGCGCGGCATTGAGAAGGTGTTCGAGAGCAACCTATCTGCCTGATATAATTTGATTTTATAGAGCACTTCAATATATAATTGAAGGTACCTACGCCCCCTTAGCATGTTAGGCGACTAACCTGCCGAGGGGGTTTCACTCACTAAGTATTTCCCTATAGGAAGGATAAAAAGGTTATGGTTCAGTTCTACGAACACATTTCTAAGGCTACCCGTATCGCCATTGCAGGTGACTGGCACCTGAATATTTACGCTATTGACAAGATTCTAAACAATATTGCACGCAAGAACGCTGACGTGGTTCTACAGGTTGGTGACTTCGGGTATTTCCCGAATGACGAGCTGTATTCCTCTTATGTGAAGCGGATTACGGCACATGCTCAGGTTCACGATTATATTGTCATCTTCATTGACGGTAATCACGAGCAGTACGCCCCCATTCCTAGTGCCAAGTATCAGGACACAACTATCCTGACCCGTGATGGTCTGGATGTTCTGAAGGGTCGCGCTAACGAAGACGGCATTGTTGCTATTACGCCCCGTATCTTCTGGGCAACCCGTGGTGCGACTATCCGCATTGGTACTGATGGTGGTAAGCGTGGTGTTTCTGTGCTTGCTTGTGGTGGTGCTGGAAGTATTGACCGTGAGTATCAGCAGATGCGTGGCGACTGGAGCAAGAGTGAGTTTGTGACTGCCGCCGATGTTGAAGCCGTGAAGCAGGGTGTACAGCGCCTTGGTGGTAGTGTTGATATTATGATTACTCATGACGCGCCTATGGGTGCCTGGTACCCTGCGGAGATTGCTAACAAGAAGGCTAGTAAGGTTCCTGCGTCTATTGTTGCTGATTGCAATAAGAGCCGTGAGCGCCTGGCTGAGGCTGTTGTTGCGGCTAAGCCTACGCTCCTCGTACATGGCCACTGGCACGCTTATAACCGTAGCGTACAGGTTCCCGTTGGTGATATTATTATTCCTGAGACGTTCTCTCTGGTTCAGGAAACCGGCGCGAATAACCTTATTTTCACTGACTCTACCCGTTGGGATTGTGAGCCGCGTGAGCTCCTGAAGAAGCTTTACGGTAACGCCCTGTGGATTTAGTAGGAAGGCAATAAACGTTGAGTAACGCGACATCTAAAGTTAGTAAGCTTGGTAAGATACTGTGCTCTATTGGGGTGCATGACTGGGACACGTCCGTGTTCGCTTATGCTTCCCAGTGTGAACGGTGTTCCAAGCTTCTCCCTGGTGATGAGAAGCATTTCAAATCTTAATCAACCTCTCTATAGAACGGAAACACTACCCATGACGAACGTACCCACCCCTCCGACGCTTCCGGTCAAGTACTGGCCTGGTGAAGGCTTTGAGTCTCGCGCGCTTAGGCAGTTTCATGACGCTTTCGGGCACCCTAACCGTGCGGTACCCGAGAACAGCAAAGCGGTGAATATCGTACACATGAACACTTCAGCTGTTAAGGCGCTACTTGCTTTGAGGTTCAAGCTTATCGGTGAAGAGTTCGCAGAGTTTGCTGGTGCCCTATACGGTGAAGATATTAAGTCACTTATCCTGACTACAGTAAATTCAATTGCAGACTCTCACACTACCTCTGATATGCGAATCAACTCTGTGGAGGTTATTGACTCGCTGGGTGACATGAACTATATCAATATTGGTACTATGATTGCTCTTGGTATCCCTGTAGACGCGGTGATGCGTGAGATTCATGCCTCGAATATGTCGAAGCTCGGCGCGGACGGTAAGCCCATCTACCGTGAGGACGGCAAGATTATGAAGGGTGAGAACTTTACGCCCCCGAACCTTTCCGTCCTGCTTGAGGGTCGCATGACACCTAATATGGTGAAGTGGGTAGAGAATGACCCCGCCAAGTAACGCTGATGACGAAGTAACCACTGACGTTGAAGAGACTGTGATGGTTCGTACTACTTTCCGTGAGAAGATGCGTAACCTGAGCGGTTTCCTCCTTGAACAGGTTAAGCCGCTACTGGCTGGTGTTTATGGTTGGGTAACCATAATCGCCTTGTGCCTAACCATTTTCCTAAGTGTTGCCGCCGCTAATACCCCTGGCATGTCTTGGTGGCTTCCTTGGGTTTGGTTTATTGCTGGTGGCGTGCTTACTCTTTTGGTGATGCGAGCCGCCCTTGTTATCAAGGTTGCGATTATGCTTACAGTTACAGCATATTGTTCTCTTGGTATGCGAGATATTGCGTTCATGGCAGACCCTTACAGTCAGTTCTACCTAACGGCTGGTATTTCACCTCTTATTGCATTGTTACTCTACTGGGTTGCAACACAGTTCGGTGTTTATGGGGCTTCCCGCTGGACGGCGGCACCCGTATTCATGCTAGTATCAACTTTGGTTGGTCAGGTGACCATTGCGGCTACTTTGAGTCCCTTGTATGGTAGTTTGGCTCAGATGGGGTTCTTCCTGGCTGTTAGCTTGCTGTGGTATAGGTACAGCAGTAGGCTACGGTACAGTAAAGAAGATATGCCTGCCTTTGTGTCTCTTGAGAGGTTCAAAGAATCTGTAAACGCTGACGCTGATAAGCACCCTGATTGGCTCTATAAGCCGAAATATACGAAGAAGAAGGGTAAGGCTTCGTCGGTACTTATCGTAGGTGAGCGTGCCTATAAGATTTTTCCGGTACAGTTCAATTCGTCCCTGGTGATGGAAACCACGCCTAACCTGTTTATGCAGTTGGTGTCAAAGATTACCGGCAAGATTTCTTTGAACGGTGTTAGCCGCCTTACCTATCAGGGTAAGAACATCGAAAACTGGCTTTACCAGCAGGTTATCGCTAATACGCCCGCCGGTGTTGTACCTATTCTGATGGATACTACGAACGCTATCTGCAAGAATGGTAAGCCGCACAGGATTGAGCTAAGCCTTCCTGATACGACTCGCCGTGTAGATGGTTCACCTTCTAAGTATCTGCATATTGGCATCATCTCAGGTAGTGAGCTTAATCAGACTAAGAGTAAGTTGCCGCCGCTAGTGCAACGTGCCGAGGAGCTGTATAGTCGCCAACCGGCGCTGAGTAAGCGAGCTAAGAAAAACTTGCGTAAGAAGTAGGTCGCGAATTTGCGTAGAGTAGTGCCACACATGCTAAACTAGTTTAAGCAGATTGGATAACTTTCAATCAGCTAACCTTCCTAAGATGCTTGTGATTGTGAATATGAGAGTTGGGGGTTCCAGATTGGAACCTCCAACTCTTTTTCTTATACAATTTAGTTATCAAACAATCTACTACGTTAGGAAGAAACTTTAATGACAGCTGAACAGTCAGGAACATACACAGAATTTCACCGCAAGTACCAGCCTAAAATATGGGACGACTTCATAGGCCAGGACGAAATCGTTGCACAGCTCAAGCGTGACATTATCGAGGGTCGCCACGTGCAGGGTCGCCTTTTTCAGGGTAAGGCTGGTACTGGTAAGTCTAGTACGGTGAAGGTTTTCACTAAGGCGCTGAACTGTGAGAACCGTCCTGAAGGTTCAGCTGACCCGTGCCTTGTCTGCGAATCGTGTGTCCGATTTGATAACGAGAAGCATGGCGGTATGGCTTACTTCGTTGCTTCTGAGGCGGGCGGTGTTGATAAAGTTCGTTCAATTATTCAGAGTGGAAGCATTAAGCAGATGATGAAGGCACCGTTTATCATTATTGATGAGTGCCATGCGTTGTCTGACCAGGCGTGGGATGCGCTTCTTGCGTATCTTGAGAATAAAGAGGGTCTTGAGACTGTCCCTATCATATTCTGTACTACTGAGATGAATAAGGTTAAAGAAACCATTGTTACCCGTGTACAGTCGTATAACTTTAAGAATATTCCTGTTTCCACCCTTGAGGACTACCTGTATAAGGTTGCGCGTGTTGAGGGTGTTGAGCTGACATCTACAGGTGCTTCGTGGTGTGCACGTAACGCTAAGGGTTCGGCTCGTGGTGCTTTGAAGTGCCTTGAAGAGTATCTGCGTAACCCGAATATGTATGATGCTAATGAGGGTGTTGCTACTAGTCTTTTGAAGTACGCTATTTACGGTAACCTGTCCGGGCTTTATGATGGTCTTGAGCATGCTAAGGACATTTCGGGTGCTCTGCGTGCTGGTACCGAAGAGGCGATGATTCTTATGACTAACTACACGTTTAAGCTAGGTAAAGCTCAGGTTCCTATGGATAAGTTGCCTTTCTATGATTTGCAGAAGCAGACCTTTGCTCTACATGAGATGAGTAAGCGTGTCCCGGAGCAGGTTGCCCTTGAGATTATCGAAATGTTCCAGCGTGTGTTTAAGGGCATTTGGAACGCATCTGATGAGAACGACATTTTTACTATCGCATGGTTGAAGGCAACGCTTAGGATGCGTGCCCATCTTGCAACTTTGAACCCTGTGACTCTACAGGGCTAACTATTTGGGGTGCTTGACTTAAAAAGCTATGAGTCAAGCACCCCTTTTCTTTTGTTCCCAACCCCAGGATTTCCATATGGCTATCAAACTATCGTCCCTGAAGCAGGCTAACGGTGTTCCTGTCGCACCTCCGCGACGTGAGCCTACCTACAATGAGAAAGCTAAGCAAGCTATCAGTGAAACCACCGTAGAAGACGCTACGGTGGTTGAGCCTGTTGTGGATGAGTCTGTAGATGAGGTTGAAGTAGACCTTGAAGAGGTTGAGCAGTCTGAGTCTTGGGACAATGAGTATGACGATGAGGAATACGAAGAGTACGAGGACGAATATGGCGAAGATGAAGCTATTGACATTGAGGCGCTGAAAGAGGAAGTCATTGCTAATGGTGGTGCTAAGAGCCTTGATGAGTTTGACGACTCCTGGGGTGAAAGTATCATGTCTCTATTGACCGTTGATAGTGATGATGATGACTACTACGAAGAAGAGCCTCATGACTCTATTAGCCCTAGTAATCCAGCTGAGGAATATTTTAGTGTCGAGCCGCCGCCTCAGCCTAAGACTGTAGCTTCGCCTGCCGATGATGAAGAAGAAGATGATGATGATGAGCTTCTTAATGATGAAGAATATGAAGATGAAGACGGGGGAGAGTACGAAGAAGGCGACGAAGAGTGGGATGATGACGGGGAATATGACGAAGAAGATGCAGATGAAGAGTACGCTGAGGATTACGAAGAAGAGTACGAAGTTCCCGATGTAGAAGATGTGCCTCGTGATGAGGAAGGCACCCTCATTATTGCAGATGAAGAGGGTAACTATCAGCCGTGGGCTGAGGACTTCCTACTTTCGCTACCTAAAATTGATGCGCTTTCGCTAGATGATGAAGACTACGAGTGGTGGGAGAGGCTACATGCCGATTCAGAAGACCCTGAAGGCACCCATGAGGACTTTGAGGGTGAGGAATGGGTAGATGAAGGGGAGGACGAAGAAAGTGCCCCTGAAGAGCCACAGAGCCACGAACAGGTAGGTATTGATGAATCTGTAGAGGGCGCAAAAGAATCTAAGTTCAATTTCAAGGAAATTGCACTGAATGTCCTTGATGGTATTGCTGGATTCTTGTCCAAGTTCGTCAAGATTCCCATTCTTGGAAGGCTCTTCAAAGGCGTAATCCCTGGAACGCCTAGCGGACGTGGTGCCGCCGGTGTAGCTATCGCTATCCTACTATTCGCTGTTGGTAGCATTATCAACCAACAGATTGTTGGCAATAAGCTCTTTGAAGCCACCGGAACCACTAAAGCTGAAATTGTTGATGGTGGACACGTCACCCTAGATGGTATTAAACGTGAAGACGGCAAATATTATGCGGTAGTCAAGAACGACGGAGATATTAACGCATACTCTATCGTTGGCTCTGTCCATATGACAGGTAGCGAAGCGTACTCTATGCCGTGGTCTGGCTCCAAGGATTTTGGAACATGCACATTCGCGCTTGATGATGTCCCAGCAGGTGAGGAAGGTAAAGCCCCCCTCACATGTGATTCTAATACAGATGGTCTAGGTAGTGTCACTTTCACGGACGCTACACTACATAGTGAGGAAGTATAACACCGATGCCTAAAGAGCTATCGTTTGCTGAAGCGTTTGCGGCAATGCAGGCTGGCAAACGCCATGATGAGCCTGAACGCATACCCAGTGAAAACCCGGAACAGTACGCTGATTTGCTGATGCCCACAGAGGGTTACTTTGACCACATTGGGGCGACCCGCGCTAAGCGTGCCCGTGAGCGTGTATCTAAGGTTATTGAGCACATCAAGGAACCACCCCCAGCTGACGAGTGGGATAAGCCGGGCGGTCGTGCCGTTTCCCGAACTTTCGGTGTGCCAGGGGCAAGTTTACAGAACGCTATCGAGTTCCCCCCGAAGGATTGGAAGAACACTGCGCGTCAGCGTGAGAATGTTAAGGCTGGCTTGAAGGGTGAAGAGCTGACCGCTAAGGCTTTGGCTAAGTGGGCTGACGATAAACCCGATGTTGTTATCTGCCACTCTGTGTCTATTCCCCGTAAAGAGGGTGACTATATGGATACAGCCATTGAGGTAGAGGCGCATTATGGTGAAGATGAGCAAGACCTGAAAGAGGAAAAGCTCGCACTTAATGGCCCTGATGAAGATACAGGCCTTGTCGATTCGCCGGACACTGACCATGTTGTTGTGATTGGTTCTAACGTCTGGATTATTGACTCTAAGATGTGGGCTTCGGGTAAGGATTTGGACGACCCGCGCGCGAACTACCAGTTTAGGGTGCCGCGTGCTAAGAAGAAGCTGAACTTTGCTATCATTCACGCCAATAGTGCCCGCCCCAGGTATGTTCGTATGAAGCAGGCGTTGCATCTTTGGCGTAGCTATCTTGGTGGCGGCGGTCGAGTGTTTGTGCGTGGCATCATCAATATTCACCCGCGAGATATTGACAACCCAGAGCACAAGCTTGACCCGACACAGCCAGAGAAGATACCAGGGGTACTGAAGTTTCTTCGTTATGACGAATGGTATAAGGCACCATTCAAGCCCACGGATAGCGATAAGTTCATTGAACTACTTGATGAGTTCTATGACGATATTCCCGATGACCGTAAAGGGTATATTGACGTTGGTCTAGTAACTCTTGTTGCTCGAACCCCGGTGAAGGTTCGTGACCGTCAGGCTGAGTTCTTTGGTGATGCACTGAAGGGCTTTATTTAGAATTATTAGAGTGTGGCACCTACGCCTTTGTGGGTGCCACACTCTTTTTGACTTCTTCGTGCATGTATGGTAGCGCAACGCACAGGATAGTATCTGGCGCTATGTCTTATCTAACACTTTAAAAATCTTACATTCTACCTCTTATTAGGAGACATTTTGAGTCTACATACCCCTATTCGTGACCCGCAGAACTATGATTCTGTCCAGGAATGGTTGAAGGAAAACATTCCTGCCGTTACTGACGGTGCACCCGAAGCGTTCTTGCAGATGACCGCCTACAACAACTGGCGTAGGCTGATGCAGGAACGCCCAAATGACCCGCTTGTTCTGGCAATTGATAAGATTCCTACCGCGTTCCTCAACGTTGAGTGGGATAAGGTCAGTTACGCTTTTGAGGTCAAGTCAGCGGACATGGTTTCTGTTGAGTATCTGATGGAGTCGCTACAGGCCGCTTATGACCTTGCGCGTATGAAGCAGGCTGTTTTGAGGCTTCAGGATATTCTGCGTGAGAACAACATTCAGGGTGAGGCCTTTTTCATTACGGGTCTTGATGAGAGTGTTAAGAAGGCCGCCGATAATGCGGGTGGCACTAACTATAAGCATTACCTGTACACTTTGGGTGCTCTTGGCGAGTATGAGGAAGACCCGTTTAGGGTTCCGCCTACTCGCGCGGCTTCCCTTGGTGGTCGCCAGCAGGCAGACATGTATGCGAAGGCTCTACGTGCTTTCGGTCAGGGTGTCGTGTCTCGTGAGAAGCGTTTCTTGGAGAGTGGCCTTGGCTTGAAGGGTTACCGTATTGATGTTCAGGCGGTACTTGATATTACGTTCCCTGAGCTTTCTGAACAGGCTGAGTTGGTCAGTTCTCTAGTTGATTAGTTTTTTGAATATGTGATTTAGCGTCTCGCCAATGCTTGAACATTTTGGGTTCTTGGGCGGGGCGCTATTTCCGTGCCTGTTCTAGTTTTGGAGTGATTTTGCCCGTTAAAGTTAAGGATATTCAATGCACTACCCCAGTTAAGTCGCGTTGCTTTGTTGTGGGTGGCCGCACGAGGATGTACCGTTCAGGCGGCTGTGATGGTGTGTCTATTCCTACGCACAATAGTGTGCTACAGCGCAACTTTGTTTTCCAGGCTATTATGCGCCCGAAGCATTGGCGTTTTATTGGCGTGGACTTGAAAAAAGTTGAGCTTTCTGTCTACCGACCTTATCTTCCTGTGGTTCTTGGTATTGCTACCACTCTTGAGGATGCTCTGACCGTTCTCAGGTTTGCTCAGCAGACCATGATGCAGAGGTACTCTCTTATGGAGGATATGGTAGTTAATAACTATAAGGACTTGCCGGAACCTGAAGAGGGTTCTTATCAGCGTCTTATGGTGATGGTTGATGAGGCGGCGGAGCTTCTTTCACCGTCTGGCGTTAAGACCGATGAGGGTAAAGCGGATGACCTTTTGAAGGGTGAGGCGCTTACTCTAATTGGTTCTATTGCTCGTCTTGGTCGTGCGGCTGGTGTTCACCTTGTGTTGGCTATGCAGAGGCCTGACGCTAAGATTATTTCTGGTGAGATTCGTTCTAACTTTATGTGCCGTATTGCCGCTGGTAGGCTCACCGCCGCCGCATCTGGTATGACTCTTGAGTCTGGTGAGGGTACCCTCATTCCTGCTCACATTAAGGGTCGAGGTAAGGCTTACCTGAATGGTTCTATTGCGGACTTCCAGGGCTTCTATGCCGCACCTGAGTACATTGATGAGTGGCGCGCCGCTAACCCTGTCCTTGCAGGTCTTGAGGAAGAGCTTATCGACATTGAGACTGAGGACGGTCAGACCACCGTCTACACTGACGAGCTGGACGAGAACGGTAACCGCCGTACTTTGACCTTCGGTCAGAAGGCTGATGAAGATGCGGATGATACCGTCATGTCCACTTGGGGTGAAGACATGGAAGTTATTAGTGAGCACGGTAGCCGTGGACGCACTATGATTTAACCTGATTTGATTACCTTTTGGGGATAGTTCAAGCGGGGCTAGGTACCTAACATTCAGATAGGTACCTAGCCCCGCTTTTTGCGCATGGTTACAGCTTGGGTGGCATCTTTGCGAGCAGACTATCTAGCGCTTTAGTGATAGCCGGTTCTGCCGTCTCGTGGTCGTATCCTAGCCGCTGAAGCTTACCGTAGGTTCGGCGTAGCGCCTTATCCGTACTTCCCCATTCCAGTGGTGTCTTTGCAAGCTCTTTAGTGAGAAGTTCTTCAGCTAGACGCTCAACCTCTACATGGTTATCATTTTCGGATTCCTGCAAGGCTTCCGTGATGGTATCTTCGTCTACACCTTTAAGGGCTAGTTCCTGCCTAATAATTTCAGGTGACTTTCCTTTGCGGCGCATACTGTAGACGTATTCGGTGGCATAGTTCGCGTCGTTCAGGAACCCTTCGTTGGTTAGGGTGCTGATGATTACTTCCAGCTCTTCCTCTGGTAGTTCCTGTTCCTCTAGGCTCTTACGGATAATTGCCGTCGTGGTGGGGTACTGTGTTAGGCGGTTACGCATCTTGTGGGTTAGTACTTCAATCTGCTCAATGCTACCGGGCATGTGGCTGTTTCCTTCGTTCCTTGTGTACTGAATGGGGTGGGGTATCTAAATTATACCCCACCCCATATTTTGTGGGTTACTTACGTTATTCTAGTCCACTGAGGAAGTCGTCGTCCACTTCCCCTGTTTCAGTGTCTACTAGACCACCTACAGCATCGGGGTCATGGTAGGTTTCCGGGTCGTAGTCGATAACGGGGTCGTCAAAATCGGCGGCGTATGCGACATACTTGTGCTCTGGCATGTAGGTTGCCGCTACCTTGTTGCCAATCTCTAGGATAGCTTCATAGTTAGCTGGGTCGCTAAACCATGCCTTGCAGTTCTCTTCACCCTGAACATACATTTTGTTCGGGGTTTCCTTTTCGCGGTTGCCAGGCGGGTAGGAATACCAAGCGCCGGAGCGTCGAACAATATCCTGCTCAACAGCCATAGAACGGATATTACCGAGAGTGTCTACGCCCTTACCATAGGTAATGTCGAACTCTGCCATTTTGAAGGGCGGCGCTACCTTGTTCTTAACAATCTTCGCGCGCGTGTGGTTACCGATAGGGTTGCCCGCCTTGTCCTTGAGTGTGGTTACGCGGCGGATGTCGATACGTACCGATGCGTAGAACTTGAGCGCCTTGCCGCCGGTTGTGGTTTCGGGGTTGCCGAAGAACACGCCAATCTTCTCTCGAAGCTGGTTAATGAAAATTGCGGTAGTTCCGGTTCCAGATAGGCGACCTGTAATCTTACGTAGAGCCTGGCTCATCATACGTGCCTGTAGACCAACGTGGGAGTCGCCCATGTCACCCTCAATTTCAGCACGGGGCACTAGGGCGGCTACCGAGTCCACAACTACAATATCCACCGCACCGGAACCAACCAGCATGTCCATGATTTCTAGCGCCTGCTCACCCGTATCAGGCTGGGACACTAGAAGCGAGTCAATGTCCACACCAAGGTTAGCGGCATATACGGGGTCTAGGGCGTGCTCAGCGTCGATAAACGCGGCGGTTCCGCCCGACTTCTGAACTGATGCGACTGCCTGTAGTGCTACGGTGGTCTTACCGGACGACTCAGGGCCATAAATCTCAATGACACGACCAGCCGGGATACCGCCAATACCTAGCGCCATATCCAAGGACGGGGCACCGAGGCTGATGGATTCAATATCAAGTCCGGTTGCTTCGCCAAGCTTCTGTACGGCACCGGCACCGTAGTTCTTATTGATAAGCCCCAGGACTGCATCAAGCGCCTTCTGCTTACCTTCTGCGTCTTCTACTTTTGTTACACCTACCGGCTTCTTAGCCAACGTAATGTTCCTTCCAACGTGTCTTATAGGGGGTACACCTTGCACTGTGTGTTTTGGGTGTGTTCTTCTAGCATAGGTTTAAACGGTGTATCGAATTGTTACACGTTTAATTCATAACAGGTAAGCCCTGTTATAGGCACCCTACGGCACCTCTAGCCCATCGCGCGAGCGCTTAGGGTTACATGTAATCAAGCCAAGATAGCTAAGGCAACCATTGCTTCCAGGGTTTACGCCCTATGAAGGCGGCTTCAAATCTGCATCTCGTCAAAAAAAGTGGGGTGGTCACGGATATACCGCAACCGGGACGGTGGATGGGTTTGTTCGCCTTCTCAGGGCTCAGGTAGCAACGACTACGCTTTAGCGTTAATCCTAGCCTGTGCCCACAGTATGCCATAAGGTGCTGAACTTATCAACAATAGGCAACCAAGAACTATAAATTTATAGAGATTGGATTCAAGGTTAATTATACATGTTCGGGTGATGCCCCGTACAGTGGGTTTACCTTTTACAGTAATACCTGGTTTTGCCGATATAATTCTACACATGATTACTACCTCTAAGAAAAACACCACCGATAATAGCGGAAGCCCCGTTGATGATTTCCCGGTTTGGCTTTGCCCGATTGCACCGTGGCGTTCGCGTGGGCATTTGTCGCGCCCTGAAGTTGTTCTAGCCTATTCGTGTTTCGTTTCGATTTGCCTGTTTGCACTGTTTGTGGGTTGGCTGTTTGTTGGTGCGGCTGTACCGGCTTTTGTTGCTACCCCTAATGGTGTGGAGATGCTTGTTCTTGCCGCGTTGCTTGCTTTCATTGCGTGCGGTGGCGCTTTCGGATTCAATCAGGTTATCCCTGTCACCCATTCGCGCGGGTTTATGTGGCTTTCCGGTTGGCGTGATTGGGGTAACTGGTGGCGTGGTCTTGCGGGTGGTGTAGCTGTTTTTGTGGTTGCGCTACTTGTTATGAGTGGTGCTAATGCTTTGTCTGGTGGTGCTGGGTCTACTAGCACTATGTATACTGTCAGCAATTTGGGTGTTATTGCTGGGTTCTTTGCGATTGTGATTTTGTCGCCTCTTGCTGAAGAGCTGATTTTCCGTGGCATTATCCTTGAGTTTGGACTCTCTGCTTTTAAGGTGCGCCCGTGGGTGCTTATTGCGGGGCAGGCTCTATTGTTTGCTTTGATGCATGGTGTTACTTTCACGGTGACCGGCGGCGCTTTGCTCGTCTACCTTTTTGTGATTGGCACTGTTTCAGGTTATCTGTCGTATAGGCGTGATTCTTTGGTGCCGTCTCTAATTATGCACTCAACGTTTAACCTACTGGTTTTTGCATCTCAGGTTTATAGTTCAGGTGTACTAGGGTAAGTAGTGCTACCTTTGTTATAATTGGTGGGTAAGGTTCTACATAGACCTTGCCCACCTTTATTTTTAATGATTCTTTACAGATAGGCTGATTTTCTGAATGTTGTCACCTGATAAGTCCCGTGCTTTGAAAGCTATTACGAACCGCCCACCGCTTATGGCACAGATGCCCCCTTCTCTACAGCAGGGGTATGTCCTTACGCCTGCGGAGCGTGGCGCGCCGTTGCCTATGATGACCGCACATAGTCCGGTGGCGGCTCTCAAGGCGGCTTTGGAGGCGATGAATAATCAGGGTAGCGTCTCAACTGTTGCCAGTGTCGAATCTGACATGTTGCCTATTGAGGTTGCTACCACACCTAGTGTGCCGGTTGAGGATATTAAGGCGTTTATTACTGAGGATAGCCTGAAGGTTTCTGATTCTGAGATGCTTGCTAAGCTGTCTGGTTCTAAGCTGTCGCCGTCTCTGGTTATGGCGTTGTATGGGTGTCATGCACGTATGGTGGTTCAGCGTTATAGTACTGACTTTGGCATTGAGACTGATTCCCCGGAGATGGTTCGTGGTAGCGCGTTCCATGCTGTGTTTGAGAAGCTTATGCGTCTGGAGCCTTCAGAGCGTACCGTAGAAGCGGCACTAGAGCTTTTGCCTACTGTTCTTGACCATGAGAAGTATGACCTTATCCGTGATGATGAGGAACAGGTAGACTGGTTGAAGTCTACTATCGAGAAGGGTTTCAGTTTCCGCCGTATTGGTGAGCCTATTGAAACCCCAGCAGATGTTAAGCTTGCGGACGTTCCCGGTGACCGTTCGCCGCTGGAGTACCCGGTTTCGGGTCGTATTGGTGAAGCTTCCCGTGAGACGTTCGGAATTATTGACCGTGTAGCTGTAGGTTCTGACGGTATGCCAGTTATTCAGGATTATAAGACTGGTTCTAAGATGAAGGCTTATGAGCTTGAGTTGAAGAAGCGCACGGGTGATTTGAAGGGTCAGGTTGTTGCTCGACTTCCTGAGCGTTCCGTTGCTGAAGACGGTACTGTTTCTTGGAATTTGCCTCCTGGTTTCGCTGAAGCTTTCCAACAGTACTCGTATATGATTCTTGGTCAGCAGAACGGTTTAGGTGTTGAGCGTGCTGAGCTTCTTTACCCCGCCGTGGAAAGCGCTACTAATGTTGCGTCGGTGCCGCCGCTAGTGACTAGTGATAATGTTTCGCCGGTTGCCGCCGAGTTTGATTCTTGGGTGCGCAATGCTTATGCTGTTGCCGATAAGGTGCTGGATGAGCTTTCTGAGAGTGGTGAGTTCACCTATTCGCCTTCTTTCTTGTGCTCTTGGTGTCCGCTGGCTAAGATGTGCCCTAAGTTCCAGCCTCTTAATGGTAAGGGTGTGGCGGCTCGTGAGTCACAGCCGGATTCTATTCCTTACATTTCAATGTAAGCCTGCGCTATAGTTTCGCGTAGAAGATTTTTTGTTTGTTTATTTAGGAGATTACATGGTTACTTCCAGGAAGACCCTTGTACGTGCCGGTGCTACTGTTGCAGTCGGCCTTGTGGCGGGTGGTGCTTTGTCGCCCGTAATTGCGGAGGAGCTTGAGCCTTCGCCTACAGCTGTTGTTGCCGCTGGTGATACTGCTACTGCTGGCACTAATGCTGAGGCTAATACGTCTGATACTGGCACTTCGTCTGCTATCAATTGGCACCTGACTGATGGTGGTGTCGTTTATTCTTCGGATGTGAATACCCGTTTTACTGCTAGTTTGCAGGCTTCGGAGTCGTCATCTGATTATCAGGATGTAGTGATTTTCAACGATTCTGACGTTGTTAGCCCTTACACTTTCGTTTCGTTGGATGCTCTGCGTAACGCCGTCCAGATTCCCGAAGGATTGACTTTCGGTAACCCGGCAGGTGGTAGTGGTGAGGTGGCTAAGGGTTCCCGTCTCATCGAGACTGGTCTAGCTTCAGCTGATACGGTAGAGCCGGATAAGGATTACTGGTTCATTGGTGAGGTTAAGGCTCACGGTACCGCGCGTATTACTTTGACTAAGAAGGCTGAGCCTGCGCCTGAGCCTACCCCGGCACCTACCGAAGATACCACCCCGGCACCTACCCCTGACCCTACTCCTTCGCCTGATGCTGAGAAGAAGGATGAGCCTACCCCGGCACCTACCGAAGACGCTACCCCAGCACCTAAGACTGAGGAGAAGAAGGTAGAGGAAACTAAGGCTATCCAGGCTGAGGTGTCTAAGAAGGCAGATGCGGCTTACCGTGCCCCGGCTCAGGCTGACATTCCTAACGATAATGCGACTCGCCATGATACGCAGGGTCGTGTTGTGAGTACTGCGCCTGTTGAGTCCATCAAGACTGATGCTTCTACGGGGACTACTGTAACTCGCTTCACTGATGGTGGTTCTGTGACTACTAATGATACTGGTGAAGTGGTTGAGAGTACGCTGGGTGGTACTGTAACTAATACGGGTACGCCGGTTGTTTCTGCTGTGCGTACTTCTACACCTGATGGAACGCCTGTTGTGAATACTAGCGCGGTTAAGGGTCAGACCTTGCGTACTGGTGCGGCTGGTGTTGCTAATATTGGTGCCGGTATTTCCCCGGCGGCTATCCCGTTCCTTGCCGCTGGTCTTTCTGCTGGTGCCGCTGGCATCTTGATTGCTGGTTCGCGCATTAAGCGTTCCCGTAAGTCGCGATAATTCTTAATGGTTTGTAACGGCGCTTATCTAGCTTTAGAATAGTTAGGTAAGCGCCGTTACAGTACCCCCAATTTTTATTTTTATTGAAAGGTTGTACCCCTTTATGTTTAATTTCCAGCTGAAGCGCCGGAGGCAGGACTCTGATACGCTGACCGACCCTGTTGTTGAAGGTGAGGAATCAGAGACTACTGAGACTGATGCGCCTGCATGGTGGACTAACAAGAAGGTCATTATCCCTGCTGTAGCGGGCTGTGTGGCCTCTGTGGGCTTCTTTACCGGCTGGGGTGTACACTTGGGTGACTCAACCTATCTTACGCGCTCATATGGCACCGTAGGCGCGGCGGCTGATGGTATGTATAGTGGGCTTGATGACCTGTTCGGTCTACACGCCCAGATTAAAGGTGATGACGGTCATGGTGGCAGTGTCACTTATAACGGTAGTGACAGTATGGGTGTGACAGATAAGGGTCTACTTTTTGCCCCTAAGCCCTCTACTGAGTTCCGTAATGCGTCTTGCCCCACATACCCTACGGCGGCTAATGGTTCTGGTAATGAGCCGCCTAGTGGCATGAATGGGCGTAGCGCTGGCTGGTGGGCACCTTCTTTGAAGTCTAGGCTTCAGGTAACTCAGGGCGCTAATGTTCTCCCGTCTGGTTTTAGTAATAATGAGGTGACGCTTCCAGCCGCCCCTAATGGTGTCTGGTATGCTTCCGGTTCACCTTTGAGTTCTAATACGGGTGCTTCTATTCTGGCTGGTCACATCAATCTGAATGATGGTAATTTGTCGCCTTGGGGTTACCTGCATAGGCTATCTGAGTGTTCGCACGTATTCATGAATGATGAGACGGGTACCCGCCATGAACTTGTAATTACAGGAATGTATCTTGTGAAGCAGGAAGATTTGGCTTCCCATACTGAGCTTTGGCGTAAGGACGGCGATAAGAAGGTTTACCTTATCACTTGTTCTGGTGCTTCCATTGGTGAAGATGGAACCTCGGCGGCTTCTACGTTCCTGTTCAATTATGAATATAACCTTGTGGTTGAGGGTACACCCGTAGATGGTGCGTACCCTAAGCCTACGCCCACTGCTGAGGGTGTACGTAAGCCTGTGGTAACTGAGATTCCTTCAACGGAAACTCAAACACCCGCACCGACGGAAACCCCGACTCCTGCGGCAACACCTGAACCGGCTCCTGCGGCACCTGTTAGTGAACCTGCAACAAGCCCTACCGCTATTCCTACGGTTGAGGCTACCCCGGCTCCTGCGGCTACGTCTAAGGTTAAGACGGTTGCCCCGATTTCCCGTACCCCGGTCAAGGCTGAGGCTACAACTGGTACGGTGGTTGTTCAGCCGAATCAGAATGTCGCTTCTAAGGAACCGGCGAAGAGTGAGAATAGGTACGCTACAGCAACGCCTACGCCTTCACCGTCAGCTTCACCTTCTGCTTCTACGGTGAGGTCTGTTCGCCGTAACTAGTTCGACTCCTGCTATATGTGCCTTAAATTACTTCTATATTAAGGTTTTTAATTTATGGCACATGAACAGATTGCTCTACTAGATGAAGGTTTCAAGGCTAACTGGGCTGAGAAACAGTTCCAGGATAACCACGAAGACCGTTGCCCTGTGGTCATGATTTACGACTGCTCCGGTTCTATGTTTATGGGTGAACACCCTATGATTGATGAGCTGAAGCGTGGCCATGAGCTGTTGCAGGATGAGCTGGTTAAGGATTTTGTGGCTTCGGCTCGTGCTGATATTTCGTACATCATGTATGGTGCTGATGTTGCGCCGCCTACCATGTTCGCTACACCTGCTGAGGTTGCTGAGCCTGGTTCTTCAGCTGAGCTTGAGTCTGTAGGTGTGAACCCTAAGTTTAATCAGCTTAACTTTGAACCTATGGGTGCAACGTCTACGAACGCGGCTATCCTTGCGGCGATTGATGCGATTGAAGAGCGTCTGAAGCACTATAACAAGGACGGCGTTTCGCACTATGCGCCTATGATTTTCCTTATCACTGATGGTTGGGCTACAGATAATGATGACCCGCACCCCACTGAACCGGGTAAGACTATTCAGGATTATGTGGTGGAACGTCTGGGTGAGAAGATTAGCAAGCACCGTTGGATGTTCATGCCTGTTTATATTCCGTCGGGGGATAAGGAATGGGATATGAAGACTTTTGAGACGTTGAACGCTTACCCGTCTTCGCCTAGTAAGATTCCTGTCCCGTTGGCGCCGGGTAAGATGTTGAAGTTCTTTGAGTGGCTTTCTGCTTCGGTTCAGACTCGTTCTGCTTCTCGTACTGATGAGACGGTGAGTTTCCCGGCACCGACTGGTGCTGATAGTGATTTCAACTGGGTTATGACCGGTAGCTAGTCAGCTATTATTAGTTTGAGGGGTGGGTGGTTTTATGTGCCGCCCACCCCAATTTTTCTATTCACTTATTTGCAATATTGAGGATTATATTTCTATGACCGTTAAGCTTTCTTACGATTGGTGCCTGGCATCTGGTGCTACCACCCCTAACCCTTATACTCATGACGATTCAACGAACCAAGACGCTTACGGTTTCTGGGTTGATGAGGCGGGTCGTGGTGTTATTGTTGCCTGTGATGGTGCCGGTTCTTTGGCTCGCTCCCGTGAGGGTGCCCGCCTAGTTGCTGATGTCATGGTTTCTGAGGCTCGTGCGGCGTTGGAGCTGTTCACCCCGTCTGGTTCTGTTGAAGGTGATTCGTTTGCGTTGAAGGAATTGCTTCTCAAGGCGCTTTCCATTTCGATTAGCTCTGTTCGTAGTGCTGAGGATTTCCGTCAGATGGGTTGCACGGTTGCGGCGGCTGTTTTTTGTGAAGAGTCGTTTGCTGTGGTAACTCTTGGTGATGCGTTTGTTGTTGTGGGTGACCATTCCGATTCGGCACCGTTCTATCAGTCGCATGTTGAGTTTTGGGATTCGCCTAACATTACTTCTTTTACGTCTAACGATAAGCCACGGATTCTTGTTTCGTGGGGTTCAGGTGCTACCTGGTGTCTGGTTTCTTCGGATGGTTTGAAGAATGTGATGGTGTCACCTGCTTCTGCTGATAGGCAGGAGGAGGTTGAGGGTAACCTGTTTGTGGGTGATGATATGCCGCTACAGTTGATGCTTTTGTCGCCGGGTCAGGCTGGTGGTTTCCTTGAGTTCCTTGAGTCGAGTAAGCGACTTAATGATGATACGACGTTTGCGATTGCTGGCTGTTTGAATAAGGGGCAGGATTCGGCGTTGCGTATTCATCATAGTAAGGTTCAGGTTGTGCCTGAGTTTGAGGATAATAATAGGCTTGTGTCTAGGTTCCGTGAGGTGGAAGAGTAATAGTGACAGATTATCTAGTTAAGCTTCATGATGGTTCTACCTTTTCTGTTTCTCTAGATGATTCACCGCTGGGTAAGGGTGGTGAGGGTGCCGTCTACCCGGTAACTCATATTGCTTCGTCTGTTCTTGGTTCTGCTGGTTCTCTGGTGGGTAAGATTTACCATGATGATGAGAGTAAGCGTGCTGAACGTGAGGCTAAGTGTGTTGCCATGCTTGCTAGTGTCCCTGCTACTGATTCTATTGTCTGGAATTTGGGTAACCTATACCGTTCGGATGGTAAGTTCGCCGGGTTTCTGATGAAGCGGTTGCAGATGGACACTTACGAGACGTTCATGGCTGTTGCCCACACGTTGCACCGTAGGCGTTTGTTCCCTGACTGGTCTATCATGCACGCCTTGCTTATGGGTAGGAATGTTGCCGCCGCTGTTGATGCGGTACATGCGGCAGGGCATATGGTGGGTGATATTAACGAGTCTAATATCCTGGTGTCTAAAGATACTACTGTCCGTATCGTTGATGCTGATAGTGCGCAGATTACGGCAGGCGATAAGGTGTACCCGTGTACTGTCGGTAAGCCTGAGTTTACAGCACCTGAAATCAGTGAGGGTAGTTACCGTGACGTTGAGAATAGGCGCACGGTTGCTACTGATATGTTCGCGTTCTCTGTCATGCTGTTTAATGCCCTGATGGGTCGAACGCACCCCACTTCCTGTATTCAGGAGGGGGAGAAGCTGGATGTGGTTAAGCTGATTCAGCGTAGTATCTATCCGACGTTTGTTCCGTCGTTGCCGAAGGGTTTTAAGAAGAACCCGAAGCTTGAGTATGCGGCTATCCCGTCCCGTGTCCATAAGCTGATTGGGCGTGGGTTGGATGCTGACCCGGCTAAGCGCCCGTCTTTTGATGAAGCTATCGCTGTTCTTGATGAGTTGTTTACTCGTGATGGTTCGTCCTATAAGTATTTGAAGCAGTGTAAGGTTTCCCCTTTGCACTGGTGGGATGTTCGAGATAGTAAATCTGTTTGCCCTATGTGCCGGTTTGAGTCTCAAAACCCTGGTGGTGACATTTGGGGTAAGGGCACGTCTGATAAGGATATGGCGGCTCTAGCGGCTAAGGCTGTTAAGAAGCATGAGAAGAAGACGGCTAAGGCTAAGAAGAAGGGGCTTGCGGCTACCCAGGCTAATGCAACAAATTCGCAAGGTAAGCCGCGCGGTTACAGGTACGCACAAACCCATAACCCAGGTACATCTGGAACATCTTCCACGACAGCACCAACAACACCAACACCGGCACCCCAACAGTCGCAAGCTAACCTTGGGCGACAGCCAGGAGAACCTGAAGAGCCGCTAATGGTGAAGAAGAAAATGGCTGTTGGCGACGGCATGGGTGGACTAGAGGCTCGCCCTAAGATTGGTACGCTACTTCGCATGGGTGAGCTTAAATTCGCTTTTAATGCTCTAGCTTGGGAGAACCGTAGCACGTTGCCGTGGCTCTCCAAATACCATGCTGTGCCTATATGGTGGGCAGACCTACTAGGTAGTATCTTGGTTGTGGCTGGACTATATTTTGCGTCACCCGCTATTGTTTCGGCTATTGCGAAGTCAATTTTTGAAGGTGGCGTTATCCCGTCTGCTATCTTCCCGATAGCTTATGGCTTGAAGGTTGGCTTGTGGCTCGTACCGGCTATCGCCTTGAGTATCAGGTTCCTATGGGGTCTGGGCTTGTGGTTTGTTCGTGCCCGTGAAGTAAAGACGTTCGGGTACGGCACTGTTGTGTTCCAGAGCCCGGCAAATACGTTTATGGGTGTTTTGGGTACGGCTTTCTTTTCAGGTATTGCTGTGCCGTTGGCAACTATCATATTCGCGCTGTTTGCTAGTGTGGCTTGGTTTATTGAACAGGCGTTCAAGCATGACCGACAGGTTAATCCTTAACGATTCATAATTTCTTGTGCTATAATCTAGTTTCGGGTCGCCCGAAGGTGGGAGGTTCTTCTGCCGGAGGGCGACCCCTGTTATGTATTTGAGTTTCCACTTATAGTGGTTACTCGATGGTTTTATTCTTTCATGGCGTTATCGCCCCCGCCGTTATGGGGGGTGGAGAAACCAGATGTTTCCCCTGGTAGGGTGTGACGACCCTCCTTGCCAGGCTTGCTGTGTCAGGGTTAGACTATCAAGACGTACAGAGACAAAAGACCCCTAAAAATTGGGTCGGATACGAAAAGACGCTTTGAGGAGCACTAACTACAATGAATAAGAAAAGCAAACTACTACGTCGTTCTGCCGCCGCTCTAATTTTGGCGGCTACTAGCGCAACTATGGTTGCGCCTGCCTCGCAAGCCGCTGATTTGGCGACTTGGGAGAAGCTGGCTCAGTGTGAGTCAGGTGGTAATTGGTCTATCAACACCGGTAACGGCTTTTATGGTGGCCTACAGTTCACGCAACAGTCGTGGAACGGTGTGGGCATGTCTGGTTCACCTCAGACTGCTTCTAAGGAAGCTCAGATTGAAGCTGGTGAACGTCTTCTAGCTGTTCAGGGTTGGGGTGCTTGGCCTGCATGTACCGCTAAGCTTGGTCTTTCGGGTGCGGCTACTCCGACTTATACTGACCCGTCTAACGCTACTGTCAAGTCTGCTACTGTGGTTGCCCCGCAGTCTAATGTTCAGACCCCTGTAGCTTCTAATACTTATACCGCGCCTGTTGCGCCTGTGTCACCGGCTCCTGTTGCGGCTCCGGCACCTGCTGTTGAGCCGCCTGTAGCTTCAACACCTGAGACTCCGGCTCCTGCTACTACGGTTGAGCCTGTTACCCCGGTTGTTGAGTCTCAGCCCGCTCCTGTGGTTCAGGCTCCGAAGGTTGCTTCTAGCACTTATGAGGTTGTTAGTGGCGATACGCTTTCTTTGATTGCGGCTAAGCTTGGTGTTGCTGGTGGTTATAAGGCTATCGCGGATGCGAATGTTGATGTCATCTATGATGTGAACCTTATCTTCCCTGGTCAGGTTCTCAACATTCCGTAAAGCTTAAAAGCTCATCTTGTTTTTAATTGAATACTGATTTAACCCCCGCCTTCTCGGTTGAGTTAGACGGGGGTTATTTGTTTGCTTGCGCTTCTACCTGTTCGGCTTAGTAGTACATGATGGGGTAACCGTCGATAGTTTCCGGCTCTTCAGCACCCAAAAGGGGTGTGCGGTTACTAGCGTTGTTAATCCATGCTTCGATTTGGGTACGGGCATATTCTTCTTCGGCGGCCTGCTGTTCAGCGGTCATACCGTTGTCGTAGTCGGTTTCGCCCCATACGTAGCTTCCATCGGCGCGGCGGTAGTAGCCGTTTTCGTCTACGGTGAGGGTGTCGTCAGCGTCCCAGGGTGCAACGTCAGTGGTTGCGGTGGTTTCAGGTGCCGCCTGTGCGTTTTCGTTGCGTTCTGCTAGTAGTTGGCGGATAGTCCTATTGACCTGGGTGTAGTAGTCGTTCATGGTGAACTGTCGGCAGTACCATTCGTCGCTCTTGCCGCCGTTGGTGCCGGTGTGCGGGTAGGTGTAGTTGCCGTCTTCGTCCTTGATTCGGACGGGCGGGACAATAATGTTCTTGTTCCAGTTTTCGGTGGTGTTTACAATTACCTGGCCTGCGTTGAGGGCGGCAACGTATGCGTAGTGTTCGTTGGTGCCGTGCTTCAGGGTGATGATTTCGTCTTCGTCACGGCGGGCGGTGAGCACGTCAAACTCAGCATGTGCCACAGCTGGCATAGTGCTGGTGGTTACATGCTGTTCAGTTTCAGTGTTCGGTTCGTCTACTACGGGTGCGTTACCGAAGGTGGTGTCCTTTCGGGCGGCTTTCTTGCTGGACGGGATAGATGCCGGGTCAGCTACGGGTAGACCGTCGTCAGCCTTCTTCAGGTTCGAGTAGGTTGCGGTCACCGGACGTGCGGGTACGGGCTCTTCGAGGAGCTTCGGGTCGTTCTTGATAGCCGCTTCAACGTATGCAGTCCAGTTGCCGACGGGCTTAACGTTGCCCTTCTCGGCGGACGCAATGTAGCGTTCCATGACGGTATCAACGATTCGTTCCCATTCGTCACTGAGGGCGGGTAGGAACTGGCCGGTGATGTTCTCAACCTTAGTGGATAGCAGGGCAAGGTTCACGGCACGGTAATTAGACCCTTCACGCTCAGCCTTGACGGGAACCAGTACAGGCTCACCTTCAGCGGCGGCTTCGTTCAGGGTTGCACGGTTCACTGATGCCTTGATAGTGGGGGATAGGGTGCTATCGGCAGGGGCGGCAACCGGGGTGATAAGGTTCTGGGTGAAACGGTAGAAGTTCACCACGAAGCCTTTGAAGCCCTTCTTGTTGCCGTGACCAACCAGGGAAACAGTGTCCTTGGAGCCGATAGCCACAAAAAGGGTACGTACAGCTTCTACCGCCTTACGGTACGTTTCGTAAGTTTTGTGGATAGTGTTAGCGAAAGACGCGAACTGTCGGGTCATGTGCTTCCATGCAACCCATACACCGGTCTTCTTCTCAGCTGAACGCTGGGTAGAGGCGCGGGCAACCACGAAGGCCAGCACGTCCAGTGCCGCCGCTGAGCTACGCACAGCTTTACCTTCCCACATGTCAGAGGGGATAGCAACAATGTTGCCGCCGGTGACGTATGAGAAGTACTCCTCAGAAACCTTTACACGGGTAACCGGCATAGGGTTACCCTCAGATGCGAAGTGCACACCCATTTCCGGGTCGTCCGGGTTCGCCGCAATCGAGAAAGCGTGAAGAACTTCACCCTCCGAGCCGTCCTTAGTACGCTCACGAATAACGGTACGCAAGCCAAGGCACATGCGGAATACCTCAAGGGCACGCTGGCAACCGTTAGAAGACAGCGAAGGTAGGCCCACCGCACGAGCGAGGGTCTTAGCCTGAGAAGGAATGAAGAACTCACGGCTACCAGTCTCAATAACACGAGACGCAATGTAAGCCATGCAACGACGAGCCATAACACCCGTAGGCATCTCAACAACCGTAGAGCCGTCCAGCAGACGCACAGCGGACGGCACATGCTGAACCATGCGAGCCAAAGAAGAACGCTCCCACACACCAGCGGCATTAAACGCCTTACCAGACGCTACAGAGTGCGCCGAAGTAGGCAGGCCACCATGCACATAAGCCAACGGGTAAGCCCAAGACTCACGCGATGCAGGGCCAAGCTCAACCGAATCAGGCTCCATATCAGACAGGAAATAACCGTCAGAATCAGCCACATTATACGGGTGGTACTCATAACCCTGGGCGGCGGCTTCACGCTTACGCTCAGCATGGGCAAGCACAGCGGCACGGCGAGCCTTCTCATAGGTAGACTCAACGGTAACGCCGGGTGTTGCAACCTCTGCGAAGACAGCAGAATTACCCGCCGGAGACACGGGCATTACACCGGTGTTGGCGGGTAGTAGGTTAGATGCGGTAGTCATGTTTCTGTCTGTACTCCTATTGACTATGGGGGTTCTTATTCAACCTGTGATGTCGAGTTATAAGTTTAGCATCGGGTTTAGCCCGCAGTCCAGTCGGTTCTTACCTTACACCTCATTGAGAGTGTGTCATAAGTGAAATATGACCTAGACCTGCACGTACACCATTATAAAGCATTTCTTATTCCTCCTCTTCAAAAAACCCACCCCAGAAACCAAACACACCCCATCAACCCATACACCGACTTCCAAGAATCAATCCAAATCCCCAGCATAATCCAATAGGTGACATTACCGCACGTCTCGCGCACGCGCGTAATAATCTTTATCCCCATCTATAGTCACACCACCCCAAAACACCCCCAGAGCCCCGGTATTACAAGGCGGCGGCGGTCATACCCTGTGACGGAAACTCCCAAATAGTCCCCGGTAGAGCCCTTATAGTCTCCCCCTAAAAGTCCCCGCAAACTCCCAAATAACCACCCCCAAAGAGCCCTAATAGTCCCCGAAGAATCCCCTATAGTCACCCATGAAGCCCTTATAGTCTCTATGAGTACCCCTATAACCTACCTATCACCCCTTATGGTCACTGAACTATCCGGCAAAAGTCACCTATGTGACCTGTTTAGTCACCGGGAAGCCCTAAAAGTCACTCAGTATTAACTGTTACCAACGCCACATTTAGTGGAGTTGCAATGATGTTGTACGACGTGATACACTCTTATATGTAAGTAGTCATTCTGTCTGAAAGTTGCTTACAGTTTTTCTAATTCAACATGTGACTAAAAGCCCCGGTACGGAATGTGCCGGGGCTCTTAGTTTCTTGTGGTAATCTAGATATGCATCAGTGCTACACCTGCCACACTATAGGCATCGTGTTATACTGGAAACGTAATATAGACAAATACCCTTATAGGAGAAACACTCATCATGAGCCACCCCATCGCAGAAAGCGAAACCCCCATCATCGTGCTAAGCAAGAACGCCTGCGTACAGTGCAACATGACCAAGCGGCACCTAACCAAGGCACTAGGTGAACCGTCCGAGAAGACCTGGGAAATTCTGAACATTGAAGAAGACCCCGCACTCTACGAATACATCACCAGCACCTACGAAGTAGCGGCGGCACCCGTCATCCTCCTACCTGGACGCAACCTGGAACGATACACTGAGATTGCGCCCCACGCGGCAAAGTATAACGAAGCAACCGATACCGTCTACTTCACCGGCTTCGTACCCGCACTACTAGACAAGGCAGTAAGCGAACTAGCTTAGCAAGTAGAATCAACCGCAACACGTAAGCCCCGAGAGGAACCTAACCCCTCGGGGCTTACACTACACAAAACAACGGATAAGGAAAACGCAGAACATGATTCCCGACAAGTATTACCTGCTGTACGCTAAGATGCACACCCGCAAGTACACTACCGCAACCTACAAGCCCAGCGACTCGCTAGGCACCTTCCGAGAAGAGCGTTGTGTGGATTTTGCTAAACATGGTGTGGTCTGTGTTTCGTCACCACACGAATATCAAGACTTTGCTTTGACCACCGTGCAAGAGGGCAACATGGAAACCCGATACGCAACAGACATTACATTCACTATTGAGTATCCTGAAACTAACGAGGTTCAAACCCTGACCGTACCCCGTGAAAAGGTGACCGTCTACCGTAACCTAATCGCCACAGATGCCCCCTACGTCTTCGTAGGTATCGACAAAGAAACCAACGAACCCAACTACGAAATTCATGTAGGTTCAATGATTCAAGATGATGTAATCAACCTACTACACCCCACTGAAGAAGACTAACACTATCAGGTAGAACCTGAACGAACACGCAAGGAGAAAAAGATGCGTTACCCGCAAGAGCTTATCCAGAAAGTGCGAGAAGCACACAAGATTGAAACACTCTTCGAGGAAATCACCGGCGCGCGCCTCCAACGTTCAGGTTCTACCTACAAGACCCTATGCCCCTTCCATGACGAACGTACCCCGTCCTGTATTGTGAACCCTGCCACAGGAACCTATAAGTGCTACGGGTGCCACGCATACGGCGACGCTATCACCCTAATCATGGAAAAGACCGGTGCAAGCTTCGTAGAAGCAGTACAAAACCTTGCTGAAAGCGCAACACCCCCCATCCCGCTACCCACGGACAACAACACCGCAACCGTGGTCAGTAACCGTAAGCTCAAAGAAATCACCGCCGCCGCCTGGGAACACTACCGCAACCTATACAAAGAACTACCCGAAGACCACCCCGCACGCACACAAATCACAAACCGAAACCTAAACCCCAACAAGCCCTACTACGGTTACGCACCCGGCGGCAACAGCCTAACCAACCACCTCAAAGAACACTACACCGCACAAGAACTAACCCTAGCCGGAGTATGCGGACAAAACAGTGAAACCGGCGAACTGTACGACTTCTGGCGTAACCGCCTCATGTTCCCCATCACGGACATGCAAGGAAACCCCGTATCATTCACGGGGCGCGCCCTCGACCCCAAAGAAACCCGCAAATACGTAAACGGCAAAGCAACCCCCATCTTCCAAAAGGAGAAGCTACTCTACAACCCTGACATCATCACCGCCAACCAGCGAACCCGGGAAACCAAAAAAGCAATCATCGTAGAAGGCCAATTCGACGTAATCGCACTCTACGAACACGGATACCACAACACCTACGCAACCAGTGGAACCGCAATCACAAAACAACACATCAACACCCTAACCCGACTCACCAGCGACTCGGGTACAATCACATACCTACTCGACGGCGACAAAGCAGGCCAAAAAGCCCTAACCGCCGCATACCACGTCGCACCCGAACACCAAACCCAATCATGGGCAACAACCCTACCCAATAACCAAGACCCCTGCGACTACCTCAAAGAAAACACGACCGAACAGTTCGCGCAATACATCCACAACAATATCAAACCCCTAACCATCGCCGCGCTCAACGCTCAGGCGAACATCAACAACCCCACAAACCCGGCAACACAACACCTATTCCTCCAAGAAGCGGCAAACATCTACAACAACACCCCCACCCCGGCAAACAAAAAACTCATCATCAACCACGTAGCCGCCCTAACCCAAACCACCACCTACCAGGCAGAAAAAGCCCTAACCCAAACCACCACCAAACCAACCCGAACCGAACCCAAACACGCCCCCAAATACACAGAACTACAAGACCTAGACCTAGAAACCCTAACCCCCCAACAACAAGAAGAATACACGGTAACCCAAGCACTCATCAGCCAAGGCGACCGTGAACTACGCGCCGCCAAAAAACTACTACACCTATCAATCTATTACGGCACCAGCAACCTACTCATCCAACCCGAAACCTGGAACCTACTACCAGTAACCGTAGCCAAGCTCTACAACGAGTGCGTAGGACTAAACCGGGCAGGCAAACAATACCACCCCGGCAACTTCACCAACCCCGCCGTCGCATCACTCATCATCGAACCCACCGAAGCAGACAGCACACCCCTAACCCTAGAAGAAGCCACACGCGAGTTCAACATCACCGCCCGAGCACTCAAACGAGCACACCAAAAACGAACCCGCACCCGCACATAACACCCCAGCCGCTATACCACACCTAACATTTAAAATCAACATCAAATGAAGAGGTGAGTATGAGCGAGTACGCCGGGCTGGAAACAACCCACCAAGGAGAACAGGAAGGCCACTCAAGCGGTGGCAACAAAAACGGTTCAAGTAAATTCCTGAACTTCCTAGTAGTCCTAACCCTAGTAGTCCTATTCAGTAGTAGCATCATCACGGCGCTACTAGTGGTAGGGCTCGCGTACTATGTCCTTACCCGCAAACTCATGATGCGACCAGCTGAAGCAGGGCTCTACCTATCAGGTATCGCCCTAATATCAGCTATCCTATGGTGGGCAACCGGCGCACCGTCAATATTCACAAGCACACTTGACGCGGCAATTAACCGCCCCGGTACCTACTTCAAACACCACAATCTCATAGACCTACTAGCAACCCTTTCATACCCCCTAGCACTCATTGGCCTGTTCATCGGGTCAATACTAGGATTCCTGCTAGTCAGCAAAATCTATGCAGACTACAAGCGATTCCCCGAAATTAAGTACATCAACAATCACTGGATGTCAGAACGCAAATTCCAGTACCGCCCAACCCTAACAAGCCGAATCAAAAAGAAGAAGCTTGAACAAAAACTAGAGTCAGGTGCAAACTTCGTACTACCTGGTGAGCTAGGCAAGAACGCACCCGCCGGTATCGCACTAGGAATTGATGAACTTAAAGGCGTAGTAGAATACTTCACCACATCAGAAGTATGCCGCAACGTCCTCATCATCGGTGCACCCGGTTCCGGTAAAACCGTCACCACCGAAAGCCAAATCAGGGTAAATGCAAAGCTAGGCATCACTAGCATTGTCGTGAACATGAAGTCCGACCTAGACCTAGCACGCAAACTAGCCAAATACAGTGGCGACGAAGGAATCGCCTTCTACCACTTCACACAGAAAACACCACACACAGGACGATACGATAACGACTACAACCCCTACGGCCAAGCGTTCATCGACCCATTCTCCAACCTCACAAACTCAGAAAAAGTTGGACTAGTCCTCGACTTCCAGGAATACAAGCAAGAAGCACAGAAATACAAGAACGAAGTGCGTAACACCCTGCAAGTCCTCGTGAACTCAGTAGAAGAGCTAGAAGAGTACGCAAAAAATCTTAAAGAAGAAGACCCGGCACAATACCGAATCTTCGTAGAAGACGTTGAAAAAGCTGGGCTTGTCTGGAACCGAGGCCCATTCCGACTATTCCACAGCGCACTAGTACACCCCGAAGCCCTGGCAAACAACCTGCCAGCAGGCAACGAAACCGGCGAAAAACTGCAACGACGAATCCTCGAAGGAAAATCAGGAACCATCAAAGAATCCTGGACAACCCCCCGAGGCAACATCGAAACAGTCATCAACTCATCGTTCGGCGCGTGGATAGGCTACCCAACCAACGGTGAACCATTCATTGACCTCGACCTCATCACAGACCCCGAAAGCCCAACAGCAATCGTGCTGTTCGACTTCAATGCGGACTCTGAGAAAGAAACCAGTGAATACCTCGGCAAGATGCTGACCAGCATCATTACCGCACTATCAGCTCACCGACGCACCAAGCAGAAGACAAGCAACCTCATTCAAGTATTCTTTGATGAGGCACAGTCAGTGCCGCTAGTAGCCCTCAACGGCATCCTAGAAAAAGCACGCCAATCAAAAATTGGTCTACAGCTTGGCCAGCAAAGCCTAAGCCAGATTACCGAAAAGAACGGTATCGAAGGACTCAAATCCCTCATGGATAACACCAACACCATTATCGTTCTACCCGGCATGAAAGGCACAACAAACGCCGAAATCATCTCAGGTATCGCCGGTGAAGTAGAAAAAACCGTCTACGAAGTCTACGCAAACACAGACCTAGTATGGTGGAAAAACTTCATCCGCTGGGACGACGTGCGCCGCTACTCAAAACGTGAATACAGGACAACAGAGCCACGAATCCCCAAGGGAGAACTCATCAACCTCCGAGCACCAAACCCGGAAAACAATGAGTACTACACCGAGGCAATGATTATCCGACGCACCCCCGAGTACGACCCCAAAGATAGGTGTGACAAGCTAATCTACAACGGCAAGAAAGTACACGTAGTACACCCGAAAGAAGTACTCACCAAACTACCAGCCACACCACCCGAAGGGACACTGCAACCAGCAAAGCCACACGCCCTACCACCCCTGGAAGATGAGGCACAGCCGGTAACACCAACAACTATCGAAGAAAGCGAAACCAAACCAGCCGAAGAGCCCAAAATAGCACCCGCAAAACCAGAAACACGACAGCCTAAGAAACCAGGCACAACACCTAAGAGGCAAGAGCCGCAACAGGCACAAGAAACTGTAGAACCTGAACCGGTAAAACCACATAAAGTGCCTGCACCCCAAACTGTCAAGAAGCCTGGAACAGTAAGGCAAGCACCAAAAATTACAGTGCAACAGCCTGCTATAGTAGCGGAGACTAAAGTGGCAGGTGACACTAAACCTGAACCTGAAGTCCCAGCTAACCCAAGGGCAAACAAAAACAAGCCGCAGGCACTACCGCCCAGGGAACGCCCTAAGCCGAAACCCCGAACACGACACGGAGTAATCGCACAAAGTGTTCAAGACCGATTTAACGTAACCAACGAGGAGCCCACCGATGGGGATTAACATCAGGAAGCCCGGCGGAGACAATAAAATAAAAGTCAAACCAATACCCGCCGCCAAACAAAACCTAACCTTCAACGACACAGAAATACCCAGCGTAACAGACAACACCGCAGGTAAAACCTACGCACTAAGCACACGCAAAGTAAAGCGTGACGGTAAGAAGTGGACGAAGGCTTGGGCAATCGGGGCTATCGTAACAGCAATCCTCATCATCCTAACCCCTATCATCGTGCTACTCACGCAACCTAAACAGCTCACAAGGGCAGACATCGCAAGCGTAGTACGGCAGGAAGCAGGAATCAACGGGTTCAACCGTGAAGCCGGTGAAGACATCGCTATCGGATTCGTCAAATCATACCTATCCCTAAAAACCGACGAAACATCCGACAAACAACTCAGCTGGTACCTATCAGGTGACACACTAGCAGAAAACACCACAAGCGGAACAGTTGCAGGGCGCACAAGCACAGGCAACGTAAGCCAACAAGTCATCGGCACCCCCCGCGTAGTGCGAGTAATCCCACACGCAAACCCGGCGCTCATGACCTACAGGGTAACCGCCCTAGTGAAGCCAGCAACAGTAGGTAGCAACAATAGTATCGCCAACGCATCCAAAGCCGCGAACTCAAACGGAAACGCAACCGACGAGCTCAAGCAAATCACCCTATCGGTGACCATCGGCTACGACAGTGCAACCAGCAAATACTATGTCGCAACCCCCAACCCGTCAATTGTCCCGTCATCCATCATGGGAAGGTCACAGAACCTAGTCCAGCCCAAGAACATTCCTGGCAGTAAAATCCAGAACAGCCAAGACATCACCAACACCCTCAGCGGCTTCTTCAAAGCATACATGGTAGCAAGCCCTGACAAGCACGGTGACCTCGACCAGTTCATTGCCAACACCAAGAAGGCTAACTTTGCCTCAGTGGGTCTATCAGGTGCCTACACCATCAATAGTAGCGACATTAGCTACACCGCATACCAGCAGGATAACGGACAAATCATCGCTAAGGTTAAGGTAACCCTAATTGATGAAGTGGGCGGCACCACTGATATAGACACTAATGAACGCGCAAAGCAAAGTATTTCCTACCCCGTGGAATACCTAGTCACACTAGACCCACAAGGCAACGGAAAGTACCTGGTTTCCAACCTTACACCCTACGTGTACGACGCGGATACCACAAACATCGCAACTAATAACTAGAAACACTTGAAAGGTATCTACAAAACATGATACTAAGCACACTACTACCACTACTACCAGTACTGCTACCAGCAGTCTCACTTAAAGCACTCGGACTAAGCTTCCTCGGTGCAGTCGCACTGTTCGCACTCGTTGCCGTGTTCTGGACAGCTAAGAACGGTAACGTGCGTATGATGATTATGTTCCTCGCCCTACTAGGTGTTACCTTCATTTCACTGTACTTCGTCAATCAGATTCAAGAAGGTGAAAACTCAGCTATCGCCCAGGCAGGTGGTAAGGCAGTTGAGGGCGGCTTCCAAGGTGCCGCTAACGGCTCATGGTAGCTAATACGACTACTAAATAAGTAGATAGAGAAACATCACCGGCGGGCTATGACTATACAAATAAGTCACAGCCCGCCGGTTTGCATCCCAAAGAACGCAACCGTACAAGAAACACAACAAGGATATTAAAAAGGTACCCCAATGGCACAAGTACGTCTCACCAACCCCCTAAAGAAACTTGCAGGCGAGGCACCCCTATCAAAAACCACCCGTGGACGCAACCCCCGCCGCCTCAACCTACCCCAGAAAGCAATCGTAAAGAACATCATCTTTACCGAATACGAAGTATGGGCGTTCTACCGCATGTCAGCGGCACAATACGACTTTGAATCCATCGACTCAAAAACCCGGCTCATCACCCAAGCCTCAGAAGCATACGCAAGCCTCACCACACTAGGCGGCATGGCAGGCACCGTCCACATCATGCCATTCACCATCCCAACACCAACCGACACGGAAGGTGTCATCGCGACCGCATACAACCACGCACAAAGCATCAATAACCCCAAATATGATGAAATCATGCGCAGGCAAAAAGAATGGCTCGACAACCACAACTACCTAGAACACCACGCATACCTCGGTGTGAAACTAGGCGACCGCCGCGACTTCACTAAAAGCTTCACCGAAGACGAATCCGAAGAAGTGAACATCAAGGAAGACAGCCAGCTCAAGAAAAACATCATCGAAACCGGCGTAGAAGCTGAAAAAATCATCAAAAACTACGCCCTACTAGTAGGCGCATACACCGACAATGTTACCCGCCTAGAAATCCTCAACGCATCACAACGCGAACGAGAAGTAGGCCGAGCACTACGCCTAAGCGCCCTACACTGCGAACCCCTAAGCCGAGACGAAATCATGCTCGTAACAAAAGCAATCCTCAACCCCGGCGAAGGAGCACTCGAACTAGACATTGACGAAGGACTACGAGTAGGCGAAGCAGAACTAGCGCACGAGTACGTACACTCTATCGACAACAGCAAGAACAAGTACCTGAAAATTAAGCAGGAATACCTAGATGGTGAATCAACCAACTATGTTGCAACCTTCACCATCAAGCAGTTGCCAGAAATTCTGGAGTTCCCGCACGTACAGCCACTAGCAGAAACGGCTAAATATGCTGTAGATGAAGCGAGCTTCTTCGCACGCTTGGCAATCGTCCCCGCAACCGAAATGGGGGCAAACTTCACCGGTCAGGAAAAACTGCAAAATGACGAAGCAGGAAACATTCAATACGCAGACGAGAACACCCAAAACTATGGCGACCAGGCAATCACAAGCCTACAAGATGCCCGAAGCCTACTAGAGAAGGCGCTCTACCTGAACTCGCATGACGGAACGCCCTGGGTTAGGGGAAGCTTCCATATCCGCGTGTACAGCAAGACCGTCAGTGGACTCAAAGAGCAATACGCAAAGCTGAAGCAACAGTACAAGGCACAAAACATAACCCTACTATGGGACAGGAACGCACAGCTAGGCCTATACCTATCAGCAATCCCCGGCTCATCACTATTCGTAGGCGGCAAAGCAAATAACCACATCCTGTCGCAACAGTTCTCAGGTCTACTAGGAATCAATTTCGTATCCGAAGTAGGTGACAGCATCGACCTGCGAACAAAGAAGAGGAACCGCACCTAACGGAACCCGAAAGGATTAAAAGAACATGGCCAAACCAAACGCACAAGGCGACGGCTCATTCAAAAACATCATCCTTGCCGCCGCCCTCGCCGTCCTAATCTTCGGCGGCCTATACCTATACGCGGCATCCAAAACCGGAAGCACCAACCCGCACACCGCAATGATGTACTACCTCACCACAGGAAGTAACAACATTGGCGACTGCATCATGTCAGGCACCCTTGACAAGAGCAAAGAGTGTAAGGTAAACACCAACCAAAGCGGAAGTGGAAACGGTGCAAACGGGCAAGCAGGCGGACAAACCGATAAAGCCGTAATCGTAGACACATATACGAAGAAGCTTGAAGATGTCAAGATAGCCAACCCTGTAGACGACCCCGCATATAACCGCGCTGAATGGGGTGTATGGTCAAAGCTTGACGGCGAAAAATGCAACACCCGAGTGCAAGTCCTCAAAGCGCAAGGCGTGAACGTCGTAACCAAAGACGGCAACCCTGACTCATGCGCTATCGCAGGCGGCATCTGGGTAAGCCCCTACGACGGAGCAATCACCGACGTAAAGAAGGGTGAAGCAACAACCCCTATCAGCAAAATTCAGATTGACCACGTAATCCCGCTCAAGTACGCGGCGGCACACGGCGGTAAAGACTGGAACCAGGAAAAGAAAGTAGCGTTCGCAAACGATACGTCCCAGCTCCTAGCCACCTCAGCAACCTCCAACACTAGTAAAGGTGCGAAAGGCCCAGCAGAGTACATGCCCCGCGAAAGCGAACAATGCCGATACTCTCAAATCTGGATTGACACCGCCAAAAAATATGACATCAGCATCACCAAAGCTGACAAAAACAAACTAGCCGAAGGCATCGCAACCTGCGGCAAGTAACCCCAACAAGCTAACCGCCCCTAAAGTCACCACCGACAATAGGGGCGGAAAGCTATATTAAGGGGAGATGACCCAACCGTAAACCCGCAAGAGCAGAGAGAAACACCTATGGCTAAACCAAACGCCACACTCACTGACAAGCCAGCCAGTAAGGAAGCTTCAAAGCATAAGAAGCCGCCCCTGGCTGTAGCTATCATGCTCGGATTCCTAGCACTACTAGCCGCCTACATATTCGCAACCGGCGGCAACGCTAAGAGTGTGACAATCGCACCCGGCACCAACCAGCCAACCATCACCAAAACCGAAACAGCCCACGCAGGCGCGATGGGTATCTTTGGTGGTGCCCAAAGCCTCGGATACGGCATGAATAACACCGCCGGTTGGGAAGGTAGCTTCAACGTAATCCAGCTACCCAACAAAGAAGGCCGTATCTTCACCCTCAAAGAAGCCGTAGGTAGCACCCTGGAGTTCGTAAACTACGAAGGTGAAGGTGACGGCGACGACTGGACAGTTAGCGCCGACCCTGACCGCATGACCGGTGCCCCCAAGACCATCAACAAGGATAGCGAAAAGCTCAAAGGCCTACGCTCAGTACACACCATCCTAAGCGGCGGCATCCTTAACCTCATGGCAGACGGCATGAACGGTCTAACCGGCATGTTCTACGACTTCGCACAGAACATCCTCCTAATCGCCTACAGCCCCTCAACAATCTGCTCAGACGCAAAAGACACTAACTGTGTCCTCAATCTACCCAAAATCACTGGCGGCGATGGCGAACACGATAAAGGCGTTATCGGTAAGCTCTACCACAACTTCTACCTACCGCTAGTATTCATCACAACGGTAGCCGCTCTCGTCTGGGCTTTCAAGCAAGTATTCGTGAACCATGCAGTACGTGAAGGCATCACCGCTGTTCTGCACGTAATTGCCACCCTAGTAGTAGGCACCGCCCTCATGCTCAACGCGGGCCTAATGGCAAGCCTACCCCTGAAAGCAATGCAAACCATTGGCGGCTACGCACTCAGCCTAAGCAGTAGCTCAGGAGACGAAAACACCGGCGCTGACAAGCAAACCGGAAACACCTCCGAAGCGTCAGCAATGTGCAAATCAACAGCAAATGACATTAGCGCAAGCGACCAACTAGTACTGTCCGTAAACTCCATGACATGCACCATTTGGCGTGCCGTTCGCCTAGACCCCTACGCCCGCGCACAGTTCGGACGACCCTTCGCTAAGCTAGATGTCAAAGACCCCACCATTGCTGAAGCAATCAAAAAAGCTGAAGTAGACCCCGACACGTTCTGCGTACCCCTCAAGGTAGCAGGCAAACCCGAAGACTACCGCAACAAGACCCTCAAGCTTGAAAGCGGAAGCCACAAGGTCTGCAACCTCGCCGCATATCAGCTCTACCTGAAGACCAACGCACAGATAGACGATAACGCACGCACCAAAGACCACGGAATCGACCAAAACTGGTACAAGCTAATCGCCGTACTACAAGCAGACGACAACCTGTGGAACACCTGGACATACAGCTGGGGCTCAGGCTTTAACCGCTTCTTCGTGACCACCATCGCAATGATTACCTTCGTGCCGATTGGTGTTATCCTCATCATCTTCTCATTCATGGTCATTGCACAGATGTTCATCGTGTCCGTGATGATGATTTTCCTACCCCTAATCATGCTCGCATGGCTCATTAAGGGTTGGGGTTCACGAGTCGCAAAGAAATACTTCTGGTTCCTACTAGACTGTGTCGCATCATACATCATGTACAGCGTCACCCTAGCAGTATCAGTCATCATCCTATCGACTGTAATCGACACCATTGACGAGATGCTACTCGTCTCAGTCTTCAACTTCCTACTAGGCTTCGCCCTATGGAAGAACCGCGCCGCTATCCTATCAATGATTAGCAACGCAAACCCCTGGGACAACGGCGGCATCAGCCGACGACTCAACAACGTGTTCTCACAGAACAACATGCCCGCCGCAATCCGAAGCAACGTATTCGGTGCACTCGGCTCAGCAAATGTCCGTGAAGCATGGCGCAACCGTAAGACAGTCATCGACCCTGAAACCGAAAAGAAGGCAGGCTTTGTCAGGTCTATACGCAAGAACATGAGCGATGGACGTAAGATAGCCGTAGAAAACGACATCCTTACACGCAAGCCAGACAGTGCCCGCGCAACAATGATTCGTACAAGGCAGAACCTCCGCGCCAAAAACGCTGAGGAAATCAAGCACCTTATCGACATTGAAAACAGCGAGCTCAAAAACCTCATGTCCGACTACAAGGTCGCTAACGACAGTGTAGAATACGGACAAAACGAGGTTGGTAAAGCCGCCGCCGCCGCATCATCATCTATCGCAGATGCAAACGCGGTAGCAGGCGACCTGAAACGCACCTACGAGAATATTAACCGTGTTGTCCTAGAGTTCGAGGGTCTAAGCATCGACCCCGAAGACGCAAAGGCACGTAACACCTTCGCGAACCTCTACCGTGCGGAACAGGCACTACGTGCCGCATCCCACAAGAAGAACATCGGTGCACTCAGCGGTGATAACAAGATGGTAGACGAAGCAACCAAAGAGTACGAATCAATCCGTACTCTCAGGCGCAACCTCACCGACCAGCTCACACCCGAACAGCGTGAAGCCTACGGTGCCGAGCTGGACGAAATGTTCCAGTTTGACCCACAGCTCAGCAAGAATAAGCGAGCAATCGAAGACGACCTCAAGGCCGCCCGAGATGCAGACCTTAAAGCTATCCAAGCTGAAACTGAAACCTACAACGCTGACCACATCTCACACCGCAACCTGCAAGGAAAAGCGGATAAAACTCACGAGCTTAAAGCCGCTCAACGAGCAGATACCGTATATAAGCGCACCCTTCATGAATCAGTCGCACGTGGCCTGTCGCCTGACATTGCACGTGTAGCCGCTGAAGAAGCGAAGGAAAAGGCGCTTGAGAAGTTCCTTGCTGAGGATAAGAAGGAAGTCGTTAGCCCCTCTACTATGCAGGAACCTAACATCAACCGCCTCGACTTCTTCTCACCGGCACAGCGACCACAGGGCGGCGAATCTGACGACCAGCGCCGTGATGATGAGCGCCGTGACGATGAGCGCCGTGATGATGACACCGGTGGTGGTGGCGGTGGCTACACGCCTCCCGGTGGTGGTGGCGGTGGTAACACCGGCGGTGGAAACACTGGAAGTGGAAACCAGGACAGTGGCGATAAAACCCTCACGGAACCGATAGAAATCGTACCCCCGAGGGCTATACCGCACACACCTGAGCCAAACCAGCCGGAACCCATAACGGAACCTGAGCCTAAGCAATCACCGGAACCTAAACCGGAGCCAGCTGAAGCTACACCAACCCCGAAGCCTACCGGCGACCCTAAACCAGTCACCGAAGCGTCAGGAAATACTTCACCTCAAGAAAACGTTGAACAAACCAACGGAGAGGTGAAACCGGAAGAGGTGCCAGCCCCGAAGCAGACAACCTTCGAGGCACCTACACCACCGATTACCCCAAACCAAGCACCGACACGAAAGGAAACCAACCCAGAACCCAAACCAGAGGAAACACCACAACAAAAAGAAAGCGCCCCGGCACACCAAGCGCCAACCCCGCCGGTAGAGGAAAAGAAGCCCACTCCACAACCTAAACCTGAGAAGCTTAACGAGCCAGCACCTAAAGCAAAGCCCGAAGAGCCTAAAAAGGAACAGGTAGAAAAGCCTAAACAGAAAGTGGAAGAAGCACCCAAACCGAAGGCTGAAACGCCACAGCCTAAAAAACCGGAACCTCAACCAGCACCAAAGGCACCCAAACCGGAGCCAGTAGCACCCAAGCCTGAAAAGGTAGAAAGTGCGCCCGCCCCGAAAACGGAACCTAAGCCGGAGCCAAAAAATATCTTCCCCCAACCGAAGGTAAAGAACCCGTTCAAGCGCAACGCTGAACCTGAACCAAAGAAAGTAATCATTCCACCCAGCAAACCGGTAGCACCCAAACCGGAAGCTACCACCCCGGCACCAAAACCTCAAACAGAGGACGTAACGCCAAGGAACCCTCTAAATAAGGAATAATATAGACAATGGAAGAGACACCACCGCAACCACAAAAGACAGTAACAGAGAAAGCTGTACAAGCGGCAGAAACCACCAAAAAGGTAGTAGACACCGGAAAGAAAATCGGAGCCGCAACCAGCGCCACTGTCGGTGCGCTCACTAGCCCGACAACATGGGTAGTACTAGGCGTAGTCCTACTTATCCTCGTTGGGCTAGTGGGCGGTGTCCCCGCCATGCAAGTATGGGGAAAAAACGAGAACGCTGACGGATGCTACGGCATCTCACAAGGCGGCAGTGGAGGCAAATCAGGACTCAAGCACAGTGACAACCCCGAAGAAAATGTCCAAAACGTAGGAACCTGGCTATCATCAACAAAATTTGAAGGCGACTGGGGCGGAAAAACCTTCAGCACCAAAATGATAGCCGGACTCATGGGTAACTTCGGACAGGAATCAGGCTTCGACTCAACCCTAACCCAGGGCGGCTCAGGGCTAAATTCCAAGATGAGCAACGACGAAATCATTGCACTAGGCGGAGTGTACGGAAAAGCTGTAGGCTTCGCCCAGTGGGACGGTGAACGACGAACCCGCCTAGCAGAGTTCGCTAAAGCCAACAATTCCCACTGGTCAGACCTCGGAATCCAAATGGACTACCTGAAGCAAGAGCTAGAAGGCCCTGAAGGTGCCGCCCTACGAGCTAACGGATTCACTGACGACTCAAAGAGTGTTGCTGAGCTAGTGAAAATCTTCCACGACAGCTTCGAGCGTTCAGGTGTACCGAACATGCCAAGGCGTATCAGCTTCGGTGAAGACTTCGCAAAAAGCTTCAAGCCAGGCATGAAAGCAGGCGGCAACAGTTCACTATCCAGCGGCGGCGGCTCATGCTTCCTTGGAAACAGTGGCTCAGCTGACATGTCCGGTATTGTCGAGCTCGCAAAAAGCATCGCTTGGGATTCAACCAACCCCGACGAGGCTAAAAACATTCCAGTGAACCCGTTCTCAGACCCAGACGGCGTGAATAACGCTAAACCAGCGTACAAGGACGCAAAGAAAAAGGCGGAAGAAAAGGGTGGTAAGGACACGCACACAGAACGCCCAGGTGCGGAATCACTATATGCGTCCTGTGACAGGTTCGTGGCAACAGTAGTTAAGAACACTGTAGACCCGGACATCCCCTGGGGTGCTACCGGCACACAGGCAGACTACTACGCCCACTCTTCACACTGGAAAGAAGTAACCGGTAAACGTTCCGACCTGCAACCAGGAGACATCCTCATCGCAGGCGGTGCCGGTGGAACATCAGGTCACACCGCAATCTTCATTGGCGACCACAACGGCAAGCCCTCTGTAGCTCAAGCATCATGGCAAAATGAAGTAGGCGCAATATACCCGATTGAGCACAGGTGGTCTGAAGACCTAACCGACCTCATCGGGCAGAAATACAAAGTCTACCGTCACGTCGGATAAACAAGTACTGATATCATAGAAATATGACAGACAATATCCAAAACACAGAACCGGCAGAAAACAAGCCCGTTACCCGCCGCCAAGCAATCCTCATCGGCGCAGGTATCGTAGCGACAGTAACAGGCGGAACCTACCTAGCAGTAGCCCGCCCCTGGGAAACCTCGACAACAACCAAGGAAACCCCCGTACTATCCTACGACCTGTCCGATGAGGACAAGCAGGCAATCACTACCATGCTAACCAACTTCATCACCCAAGCAGGTAACTTCGGAGTAGACGGCAGTAAGCTAACCCCGGCAACCATCAGGAACGTCCGATACCTAGTGAAGAGCCGCACCAAAGGCTACGAAAATTACATGAGGACACGAACCGACGCTTACAAGTCGGTACGCGCAAGCATCTGGGAAGGCTCACCCATCTACTACAAAGCAGATGACGTAGCACACTGGAACAAAGAATCATACCTACTAGACGAAAGGCTACCCACCTTCCAAATCGAAGGAACCCCCAAAGTCTACGTAGAACCTAAAGGCGAATACTACATTGGTGGCAACGACACCACCTACCGCAAAGCAGCAGCACAAGTAGACTTCACCTCCAAGGAAACGGTGCGAGTCCAAGAAGCAGACGGTGTAGGCTCAGACGGCGGCTTCACTGTTCTCACCAAAGAACACGTAGCAACGCTAACAATCGAAATAATCGAAAGCAACGGCAAATGGTACGCCTACAACCAATCAGGAAATAAACAGTACCTACTCGCAACATGGGCGAACTTCGACTCAGCGGCATACGCCGACTCACAGGTAGACGGATTCACCAAAGAAGGCCGCATAGTCCCCACCGACAACTAAAGGCAAACACCATGAGTGAAATAATCAACACCGTTAAAAAAGCAATCCTAGAAGACCCGCCCCCACCACCAGAACCACCAGCATTTAGGCTAACAGGGCTCTACGAAAACGAAGACAACATAGAAGGCGCACTCATTCGTAGCAATAAGCTACACAAGAAACCGCCACACTTCGACATTATCGACAAGAACCCAGAAAGCGGAGAAATCTACGGCATGGGTTTCGACCTCACGCCACAAGTCGCCAAAGAACTATACGTCACAATGGAAGCTGTGCTCGCCGCATACAAGGACGAAGACACACGCGAAGAGCACCAAACCTTCAGTAAAGCATGGTTCAAGAAGAAAGCGGCACAAACCGCCCGCTGGGTTGCCACGCACAAGATAGTGGCAACAATCATAGGTATTTCTCTAACAGCTCTAATTATCACTGGAAGCACATACTGGGCACTCTAACAGGAAAGAAGACCGCAACCGCCGTAGTTGGCAGTTGCGGTCTTCTTCTATACCGTAAGCAAAACAGGGGCAATAGGTGACTTTGCGGTGTATCACACAAACGCATACAATTTACTATATGAAGCAAAATGAACTATACCTATACGTAACATCCATAGACCAATACAGCACCCCTAAATACACCGTCCAAGAAACCCTCAATAACACGCTTAAAGTATTCCGAGAAAACAACCCGGACATTGACAACACACTAGGGTGCGTCTCTATCAACACAACCGAAGACACTATCAAGATTGACCCGCCCTTCACCCCATTCACGCTTGCAGGCCACAACGAAGACACAGCCCGCCTCGAAGCCCTACGCGGAATCATCAGTGACCTCTACACTACTGGCTACTACACAACACCAGTAACCCCGAACCCCAACGACACCTACACACCCATCAACACTAATCACACACAGGACTAAATGTATGGTACAGAAATACGACAGCCGACTACTCAAGATTGAAGCCCTATACAGCAACAGTGAATTTCGAGCACTACCCATCAAGGAAAGGTGGGCAATCCGATTCAGTGACGGAATCCTCATCACCCCCGAAAAGCTAGTAGAAACCACAGTAGGCAAAATAGAAATCAAACGCAACCCCGAAATCTATGCCGAAGCTGAAGAATGGTTGAAGCGCCACGTAGAAAAGGGTAAAGCATACAAGGTGAATAACACCGAGTCCTACGCTATGACAGGTCAAGCCGTCAGGGAATGGCACGAAGTAAACAACATCCCCCTAGAAACAAAGCTCATTGAAAAGAACCTGCCCGCCCGATTCTACGGTGGACTAACCGAAACTGAAGGCTTCAGCCAAGCGCCACTCAAGACAGTAGCCAACCTATCCTTCAAGACTACACCCACAATCATTAACCCGCTCAGCAAAGCGCTAGAAGGAATCGGTATCGTGACCACAGGGCGCGGAGGGCGTATCATTGTTCGAGCCGCCGCACCTGAACCAGCACAGACCATCATTAAGGAAGTTCTAGAAGAAGCAAACCTAGCGCCTAAAATCCGTGTCTCATACCCCGCGTTTAGGCGTGAAGCAACAGACCTAGACCCCGCGTTCTATGCAGGCATCGTCCAGTTCTACACAATGTTCGCAAAGAGCTTCCTACAGCCTTCACATAGGGAAACGATTGACGTTTATCTAGGTAAGGGACGTGAAGAGCAAGACTCATACTTCGCCGTACTTGTTGCTGAAGCAATCAGCAAGTTCAACGAAGCAAGCGGTGCGCCCCTAGCAGGATACATCGCCGCAACCATCACCAGCTGGGTAAACGACCTACCGAGCCACACGCTAGGTGATGACCTAGCCAATTTCCAGCGCCAACGCAAACAGGCAGTTCGTGAACTCCTCGAAGAGCGCGGCGATAACCCTGGCACAAGGTATAGTGATGAAGTTCTTGCAGAGAAAATGGGGCTACCCCTAAGCGAGTATCTAACCCATAAAGAAGCAAACGAAAATTGGGTAAAGACCCGCACCCTCGAAGAGCTAGTCTGGAAAGAAAACGGGCGCGAACGTGTAACCCACAACCTAGACCCGGCACAAGACACAGAACGTGACCCTGCAATCTCAACCGCCCTAACCCTAGCTATCCTAGACGCAGGAATCAACAGCAAAGCACCGGGACTAGCCGAAGAATGTCTCAGTGCTCTAGCCGCCGCCGAAGATGGTACACCAACACTAACCGAACTATCGAACGCACCGGCAAGCTACCAACTAGAACTAGCAACAGCCTTCAAGAAGCGCATCAACCAAATCAAGCAAGAGTAACCTAAAGGAACAACGGAATGGGAAGTAAGCTAACTGCAAATCAAGCTGAACAAATCATCCAGCAGACACAGAAAAAGCAGGTAAAGCAACCCAACCCTAGCGAGAAGGTCGAGGGCTACCGCACCCCCGGAATCCTAGCCCTCACCTTCTCAGCCTTGTTCTTTGCCCTACCCTTCATCATCACCGCCACAATAAACGACTACGCTTCACGATACGAACAAGTCATCAACAGCGGAATCCTGGAAGTCATAAACACGACCCAAACCGGAAATGCAACAAACAACATTCCGCTAATGCACGACCTATACGAAGCACGAGGGGTAATCATACTCTCAAGCTTCATCATCAGCTGGTGCATACTCGCGTGCATACTCCTAGCCACAACACGACCCAAGAAAGCAAAACAATGACCAACGAAACCAAGAGCAACGTTACCGAAGTAAACCTAGACGAGCATAAGCCCCGCACCCGAACCGTAGCAACACACCTCATCGCAACCATTGCAGGTGGAGCACTAGTAGGAACCCTCGCATTTACCGGCGTACTCCCGGTAAAGAACAACCAAAACAGCACCCCCGCCGCCACACAGCAGGTGACACAGCAAATCACACGAACCCTAACAGGTACAGACGCTAAAACCATGAAGATAGATGCCACAAACAAGCTGACTGAAATCTTCCAGGCAATCGCAAACACGCCCAATGTGAACAAGAACGTCAAAGACGCAGACCAGCTCGCTAAAGAAGTAGCCGAAGGTAACTACGACAATGTACCCGCCATACTGAAAGACACCATCGTAGGCGGCGACGAAGCGACCCGCCAAGCAAACATGGTTGCTGTCATCTACCTAGCAGGCGGACTAAGTAAAAGCATGGGCGGGGCAGACAACATTAAGCCCGTATCCGAACAGGCAATCATCAACAGCTGTGACGCACAACCCGAAAACGGTGTAGTCCACATTCCGCAAAACGTCTACACCGCAACCAAGGTTCCTGTAGATGTGCTCATGATATACCAGGACAACCAGTGGAAGCTCGACGGCTTTAGCCTAACCATCGAAGAGATTATCGTAGGAACACTACAAAGCCAATCGGCACCCACCACATCGACCCCCAGCGCTAACTAAACCCACAAAATTTGGCGGGGCACCTAACCCACAGTAAGGTGCCCCGCCAAACCCATCTTTACAACATGTACAATATATGTATAACGAACATGCACAACGTAAAGGCTAAACAACAATGACAGACATCATCCTCAAAAAGATTGAGCTTCAGAACTTCCGAACACACAAGAAGCTCACCGTAGAAATCGCTAACCAAGCAATCACAAACATCACCGGAAGCAACGGCTCCGGCAAATCCTCAATTGTAAACGCTGTACCCTGGGCACTATACGGAACACGCCCTAACGGGGTACGCAAAAACGGTGAACTACGCCGAGAAAACACCCCCAAAGAAGAACCCACCACCGTATCCGTAACCTATATTACAGGCAGTAAAACCTATAAGGTTACCCGCACCATGAACTACCGTTCCACAGTGCAATGTGACCTCTACCAAATCGAAGAAGACGGAACAGAACGTCACCTAGCAGGCCCCTCCGTCAAATCAGCACAAGAAGGCATCCTGAAGACCATTGGGGTAAGCCCCACCGTCTTCCTGGCAACAGCGTTCTTCCGTCAAAAAGACACCGACGCTTTCATTGACGCTAAGCCGGAAGTGCGCAGGAGTATCTTTGAAGAGTTGGCAGGAATCACCGCAAACTCGCACGCCCTAGAAGAATGTCGAATTAACCGACTAGCAAACAAGAGGGAGCTAGACTCAAAGACAGTAGACCGCGCCGGAATTGAAGCGCACCAGAAAACCCTAACAGAGCTAACAGAAGCAGAGAAGACCCTAGCAGAAAAACTAAGTACGCTAAGGTCTACTTACCGTACCCTCAACAATGAGAAGAAACAGCAGTCCCTCAAAGTTGAAGAGATGCGCAAGCACTACACGGTACGCACCAATGCTGAAGCTCGACTAGAAGCAATCGAAGAGCGTATCAAAGACGCTAAAGAAACCGCCACAAACGCCAAAGAGCAGGCAGACCTAATCTCTCAAAGGATTCAAAAAGCAGGCGGCGAAGCAATCAACTTCGGCACCATCGAAGCCATGTACAACAGCAAGCTAGAGTCGCTAAATGCGGCACGCACCCATCTAGCCACACTGAACAGCACCCTAAGTACGGCAGAGGCGCACTCGGAAGAAGCTCAAGAGTACATTGACTCTATGGGTGGTATTGAGCTTAAAGATGCTGAAGAAACCCTCAATGCGGCACAGGATAAACTACAGCAAGTAGACCAAGAAATCCTGGCACTTAACGGTGAACTAGCGGCGATTAACCAAGCTAAACTACCGGAAGCACGCGGCACCCTTGAGCAGATTGAAAGCATCAATGGAACTTGCCCAACCTGCGACCAGGTAATCAAAGATAAAGATAAGATTGTGGGGGCACTTCGAGAGTCTATCCGACTACTCGAAAACGAAAAAAATAGCCTTGCACAAAACCTTCGAGACAAGACGGCTCTATCAGCTGAATTGCGTAACGAAATCAGCGACTCGCAAGAGCTTATCAACAAGTACCAGATACTCAATAACGCAAAGGCAACCATTACGGAAGCCCGTAAAGGAATCTCAAAAGCCCAGAAACGGGTCACACAGGCTGAAACAGCATACGATACGGCAAATACCGTATACCAAGATGCAAAGCAGGTAGAGAGCCTTTCACGCGAACTTGAGAACCATAACTCAATGCGAGCCCGAGCACTCAACGCAATCCAAACCCTTAACAACGAGGCAACCCAATGCAAGGAAACCCTCAAAGCAACACCAAACGTTAGCGAGCACGCCCTCAACCTAGAGGAAAAGAAACTATCCAAGCTAGATGAAGGAATCGCCACTAATGTAGCGAAGGGTTACGAGATTAGCGCCACCCACACTGAGACAAAAACCAAACAAGTTGCACTCCAAGCACAGGTTGCAAAAGAACTAGAAGAAGCTAAGGCATACGAGTCGCTACTCCAAGAAAAAGAACTTATCTTGACCGTCGAGAAAGCACTCAAAGAGTTTCGAGCAGACATCGGAGCAGAAGCCCTACCCTCACTCACGAAATACGCCTCAGAACTCATTGCCGGATTCACTAACGGCAAAATCATTGGAGTAACCGTAACCGAAGACTTCAACGTGTACGCACACTTCAGCTCAGGTGAAACCCGCGAAGCATCACTACTATCAGGTGGTGAGCTATCAGCAGTCTCACTAGCAATCGGACTGAGCATGTCTAAGGTATTCGGTGGAAGCTCAGGCGCACTCATCCTAGACGAGGCGTTTACGGCCTATGATGCAAACAACCTAGAAGCCACAGTTAAAACAATTCGTGGTGCAATGGGTGCACAACAAATCATCATCATCGCCCACAACGATACAGTAGATGCCGTTTCGGATTATCACATCCGCCTCTAGTGCTATAGAAAATCTGTTAGCAAGAAATAAATACCGAAAAGTCCTACAAGAGCAAGTACCAACCGTCTAGCCAAACAGCCCGCCAGATACCCTAACTACAGGGAACCGGGGACAAGTCACGATAGAACCAGCGACAACAACCGGTACACCTGCCATAGGAACCCAAATAATGCAAGGTATGCATGTGTAGAGCCGCAACAGGGAATGTTGCGGCTCTACCTGCATTTGAGAGGTAAATAAAACAACAGGTAAACTAGTGCTTGTACATTATTACCCCCTAGAAAGGCAAACACATAATGCCCACCGTAACCGTAACCCTACCCGCAGTAGCACCCCGCGAAACATTCAACGCAACCTACGAAGCAGAAACCAGCAAGGCACAGCGACGACACTACAGGCTACCGGCAGAAACACGACAAGAACGACTAGAAGAACTGAAGGCTAGGACTGAAGAACAGTTGAAGTGCATGATTTCGACCTTCACAAACTCAGACATTCCAAACCTAGACGTAAACTACCTAACCGTAAACTTTGAAACCCCCTTCGGCATCGGAACCGCAAAGCAAGACGTATCCCCCTTCTTCATCCCCGGAATTGACGACGTGACTCCCGCACAGTCCGCTGAACACTACGAAGCAACTATCCAAGAATGGGAAGAAGCCACCAAAGGCATGTGGATTCACTGGAACCACGGAACCCTCATCCTAACCAAGGACAAGCCCGAGCGTGGCAAGAAGTTCGTCACCCCCGCAAACGAGCTACCGAAATTCATCGAAACACGCATCAAAGAAACCATCGAAACATCCGTAAAATACGGCATACTCTCATACCGCAACATCGACAACAACCCCAGCCTATAAGGAACAACACCAATGCCACGACTACGCAACCCCTACGGGTATACAATCGTAGAAAACGCCTACAAACAGAACCGTTCCAGCTGGAAGCCTGAAGACCCAGAATGGGAACTACCAAACGGAATACGAAAACGCAACACCAAACAGCGTGGCGAGTTCTACACGGCAAACCACAAAACAATCCTTAAAGCCGCCGCAAAAGAAGCCGCCCGCGTCACAGGCCTACACGAAGAAGACGTAATCAACGCCGTTGCCGCCTACAGGAACGTGGCAATAGCACTACTTGGACTAGGTGTAGACGTAGACCTACTAGGAATGATTAAAGTCAAATCCCTAGTAGACCCCAACAAAGCCTCCACCGAAGAACTAGACACCTCCCGTAAGCGTATCAGTACCGAAGTGGAACCCTGGCTATCCGGCTACATGAGGCTATCCGAAGAACGAGTAGACCTCATGTTCGCACCCTGGAACTGGTACGAACTACTATTCGAGCACGGCTCCCACATCCGTAAGACACCCGGCAAAATATACAAGCAGAAAGACCAAGAACTCGAAGGCGGCTACCGCAAAGAAGGCTACCGCACCTACGAAGAAGCCCTAGCAGACCTCAAAGCAGGTACGCCCGTTCCACTACCAAAACTAGCCAAACAAAAACAAGAAGAACGGAAAGAACGACTTGGATACTAGCCCGCCTTGCTATAAGCACTAGAACCCCAGGAATACTAAACAAGGCAAAGCATAATGACCAAAACTAGTGCAATACTCACAGATGCCCCCTACGCCCCTACCCAAAAGCAGGTAGGGGCTAGGGGTATAGTACGCTTCATTGCCTCAATACTTCTTGCACTCCTCCTGGCATCCACACTACTACCAGGGGGAACTATCCATGCTTACGCCGCAGACAACGGCGACAAGAAAACCATTGAGAAGCTAGAGGAATCAAAGAAAAGCCTGGGGGTTACCGAAAGTGGCAACGAAGGATTCTCAAAAACTGTCGCGAAAGCAAACCAAGAAAAAGGCAAAGCCACCTTTTCCTCAGTTATTACGCGAGTCCTCACGCCCGGCTACATCTACCAGCACCCCAAGTCAAGTACTGACGGTTACTATAAAGGTAATAAATCGTGGTCATGTGACGTGAACGACCCCAATAAAGGCTTGCTCACATATCACAACTGTGACGTACCCAACTTCACGGCAGACCTGGGGCAAAACCTATACGGAACCCTAATCCCAACAGGCATCCAACGCGGAGGAGCTGAATCCGCAAAGATTGAACTAGCCTGGCTAGGTATGCCCACCGGCGTAAACAAAGTACCCGCCGCCGCAAGCGCACGCGCCGACAAATATACGGCAATGGAACTATTCGGATACAACCTGCGACTAACATACTATGCAGGCGAGTTCGACCACATCCAAGTGCTAACCGAAGCACGCCTCATGAGCAATTTCGGGGCATCACAAACCCTAGCACTAGGCGTAAGCTCCATCTTCAACGGCGCAACAACCGGCGCAACAACCGCAGTAAACACCTATGTTGAAGAGGTCAAAAAGGGTAACTGGCTTGCAGGTATCGGAACCGCGCTCTCAGCTGGTGCTGAAGCGGCTGGTGCGGGCGCAATCAACACCATCCTCGACACGTCAGATGCAAACGTTATGGCAATCCGAGGATACAACCGAGTAGACATTGATAAGACACTCTACAATGCCCGTGCACTAACAAACAGTGAAACTGAACAGGCAATCATCAACACAGCCGCAAGTATGCTTGCAGGCAACCAGCCAGAATCAGCTAAGCTACCAGACGACCTGAAGAAGCTCCAAACCCCACCCGCACAACCTGCAACAGGTGGAACCACATGTATTGTCACCAACCCCGACGGTACACTCAACACCATTTCCAAGCTTGAAAATGAAGAGGCATGTAAAGAAGCCGCCAAGACCGCAAACATGGAAAACCCACAATACAAGTGGGACGGCGAAAACAAGCCAAGCGAAAGCATCAAGGATTGGCGCGAACACAACAAAGAATGGTTCGATGCCGCTAACAAGTACCAGCTCAACTGCCCCGTAGACGAAGACGAAGCAAAACGCGAAGACACCCTATCCAAGTTCTACGCTTGCGTACCCACCGCCTACGAGTCAGCCGCTAAGAAATGGGCACAAGAGAAAGAATCGGAAGCCGGTAAAGAACTAGCCAAAAAGCTTGAAGACGTACCATTCATCCGAGACTTCCTCAAGAAGAACACGACCGCAAACTTCAACAACCCTGTAAACCACTACATTTGCCTCAACCCTGACGGCACCGACAAGCTAGACCAGAACGGCAAGCCTGAAAAGCTCTTCACCGAGAGCGGTTCATACAACCCGAATTGTACCGCAACCCGCTCACCAATCAAGGGCGGTGTATATGGCACAGGTGACGGAATCATGACCGACACCCGCCGCGCACTATACGACCCCAACCTAGCTAACGTAGTGTTCAACAATCAGAGCGCGTTCACCGACTTCGCCAATGCAGGAATCGCGACAGCGGCTTTCATTACACGAATCGCCAACGCCGCCCTAAACATTGGCATGTCACCCATCTTGCAGACCTTCGGTGTAGACAACCTCATTGCAGAGTTCATTGAGCTCTTCACCAAGAGTGGCCTATACCCGTTCGCGCTCATCTTCGGCATTGCAGGCCTAACCTACCTACTGGCAAAGAACATCTTCGGTGCCCGCAAGGGACACCTCCGCGAAATGATTAGGTACGCCCTTAGCGTGATAGCAATCGTTATCGTCGCATCCGTTACACTCGTCAAACCGCACGAAACAATCCATGCAGTAGACAAGCTCGTAACAGTACTAGACGACCGAATCGCTGACACCCTAATCACCGGCGCAATCGGAGACGAAATCTGTAGCACCAAAGGCGCAACAGAAACCTTCAAATACGCAACCACCAAAGAAGGAAGCGAACCAGCAACCCGAACACTCATGTGTGAGGTATGGCGAATGAACCTACTCACCCCCTGGGCATACGCACAATGGGGCGTGAACATCAACGACCTATACGCTGTAGACGCTAAACGCCCAGCCAGCGCAAACACCTTTATCAACACCAACAGTAGCCAGGTAGGTCGCGCACCCGTCCAAATGGGACGCGGCGTAACCGTAAACAACTGGGGACTATACCAGCTTCAACTACAATCAAGTGGCACAACCACGGAAGATAACCCCAACCAAACAGCCGGAGTTACCAACCCTGGAATGTACCGAATCGTAGACCTACAAGCCGGTCAAGATAACGGCGCAGGCACCGACCCCCGATACCTAAACCACTGGGCAGGCAAAGAAACAGGTTCACGTGCACTAACCGGCGCACTAGCACCTATCGCCGCCGGTGCAACAGGTATCACCGTCGGATACTACGCAATCATGAAAGCTGTAGTCCGAGTAGTGCTACTCCTATCACTAGTGATACTTCCGCTAGTGATGCTCCTAGCCCTACTAGGCAAAGTAACGAAGCAAGGAACCAGGAAGTATATAGGAACCATCATCGGCCTCTATATACAATCCGCGCTCCTAACCTTCATGCTCTGCCTGCAAGCACTTCTACTAATCCTGCTTAGTAGCGGCGCAACCTCATACGTACTCATCTTCGTAGTACAAGTAGTCACATCAGTACTTCTACTTCTACTAACCCGACGAATCATGAAGTACATCATGCGAGGAAACGGTATTGCCGGAACAGTCAATATGACTGACACCAAGAACATTCTGAGCAAGACCCGAGCAGGTAGGAACTTCCTATCCGCAAGCAAACGAGCACCCGGCGACCTCAAGCACAGCCTGGCACGAGGATACGCAGAAAACGGAATCGTTGGAGCCGCCAAAGAAACGGCTAAGACCTTCAACCCAATTAAGCCTATTGACCAATACAATAGGCGAGGCGTTGCACGAACCGTTGCAACAGCACGGAAGACAGGACTGGAAACAGCCCGCCGCGCCGTCGAGAAGAAGGAAAGCTACCAGACGGTATCCAAGCTTGCAGACGAGATGCTACGCACCGAAGCCGCCCAATACGGACGTGCTACAGGCGACTCCTCAGTATCCAAGCTTGAAACAGCAAAGGATATTAGGCGCGCAAACAAGGCTGTCAAGGCATACGATAAAGCCGTCAAGAAGGAACGTGAAGACGCAGAAAAGACCGTACAGGACGTGTACGACCAGCGTAAGAACGACCTTGAAGCACGCGGCTTGGCTTGGGAAGAGCCCACAACTGAAGAGCGTGAATCGGCAGTCCTCGAAGAACTGGACAAGCGTAAACGCACCAGTGAAGCAACCCGAGCAATCAGCCAAGATACTGTTGAAAAGCAGACATCTCAGCGACGTGCCGCAAAGGAAGACCGCCTCGATATTCAAACCGACGACAGGTTCACCGCACCCGAGAAGGCTGTTCACAAGATAGTCCGAAACGAAGGACGCATCAAGAACACCCTCAAGGCAAGCTACGCGGGACTACTCGACCGAACCGGCGAAAAGTTCGAGAACCACGCATCAAGCGTAAAACGAATCGAAACGCCAAAGGTCGAAGAAGTCGAAATACCTGTAGAGGTAGAATACGCCCTACTCATGTCCGACAAGGAACTTATACAGCTCAGCGTTGAAGAACTGAACCAGATTAAAGACTGGCTCGAATCTCAACCTGAAACACCAGAGTATAAGAAGCTCCTTGAAGGCATCAATGAAGCGCTCCGCTATAAAGATGTGAAGTAACGAAAGGTCACACCTTGAAGCGAGCAACAGCCACACTGACAAGTCAAGAAACATCAGCAAGCCCCCTTAGTGTCAAACCCAATAAGTTTGGTGCTAGGGGGGTGTGGCGTGCCCTAGTAGCCTTCTTTGCGGCTACCCTCATGGTGCTATCCCTGGCACCCGGTGTAATACAGCAAAACACCCCACCCCAGGCATACGCCCTAGACGTAACTAAATGGCTCATGTGCGGATACGGTAAAGACAGCATCCCCGCTAAGCTCTACCAGTACTCACAAAGTAGCGACCTGCAATTTGAGGCATACAGTAAATCAGCTTCAACTGTTGGCCAGTCAAGCCCTGACACAGGCGCTAACGGCCTGCTTAAAATCGTGGGCGTAGACCTTGACAAGAACAAACAACAGCTCGTCATGGGCGGCACCGACGTGTCCTCTAGTGAAGGATACAATAAAGGCGCAAAGCTTAACTTCTTCGACCGCTTCGGACTCGGTGGCTACCAATTCACGGCATATACCGGTGAATGGAACCACCTCGTTATTGATGCCTGCGGCGACAAGCCACAGCCCCAAGACCCTAAAGCAAACCACTACTACGACACTCGACTCGACCCCACCGCAACATGGGATAAAATCAGCTCTAGCCAAGACCCGCGCGTAAAAATCTTCGCAAACGGACAAGGTGCACGCTACGCATCATCAGTAGGCACCTTCGTAGGCAACATTGCGCTAGGTGCTACCACCTGGGTAGTAGGACTATTCCTAACCCTACTCATCCTGAGCTTCAAAGACGTAGGCAAGCTTATCGGTCTAACCGACGTCCTAGTAGGAACCAACCCTGATAAAGCGGGCGGTATCCTTGGTGAACTGTACCAAGGGCTATTTTTCGCACTATTCTTGGTAGTCTTTCTTGGTGGACTAATCTACACGTTCTACAAGCTTGCAGAACGCAAAGGCAAAATTATCAGTAGGGACTGGAAAGCTATTATCATTCCCACAGTTGCCGCGCTTGTAGCAGTAACCACCATCAACTTTGCGGGCACACTTCTACCCATCCCGAACCGTGTCGCATCATTCGTGCAAAGCATCACCATCAAAGCAACCACTCAACAGCTGGGTAGCTTCGGTGAATGGTGCTCAACAGAGGTAGGGGAAAAGAAGAGCACCTATAATGCTGAGTCTCAAGACGGAGGTAAAAAAGACAAAGACCTAGCCGAAGACATAAACCAAATCGTTAGCGAGAACTACGGAAACATTGTAGCCTCAGAGCTATCCTGTACCTTCACAAAGCTATTCATCTTCGACCCCTGGGCACAGGGACAATTCGGTACAAGCCCAAACAATCTATGGGCAGAAGGTAAGGACATTCCAAGCTGGGCTAAAGACGGAAAAACCGCCGGTAACAGCAACAGCAAATGGGTAGGCGACGCATCCGTACCTATGGGTGGAAACACAACCCTCAACAACTGGGCACTATACCAGTTGAGCACCCAAACCACAGAGCACCTACCTACCGGCAGTGAAACCGACCTGAAAGCACGAACCGCACAGGGTGTAGCAACTGACTGGTGGCGTGTTGTGGACGCAATGAGTAACTACAACGAAAAGAATGTAGACCTCAAAATTCCGCAGGCAAGTGAACTACCATCTAACGTATCCAATGGTAAATGGGCACGCCCTGCCGAAGCCGTAATGACCTCACCATACGGTAACCGACCTGAAATCGGTGACGTACACAAGGGTATTGACTTCGGTGCACAATGTGGCGCACCTATCTATGCCGCAGGTGACGGTAAAGTAGTATTCGCACAGAAAGCTTCCGACGGCGCTAACGGTGTTATCATCCAGCATGACGGCGTAAGCACTATGTATTGGCACATGCAAGACGGCTCCCTCAAAGTCAAAGTCGGCGACGAAGTCAAAGCCGGACAAGAAATCGCATCCAGCGGCGACACCGGACACGCATACGGATGCCACCTACACTTCGAAGTACGCCCCGGAACCGACTGGGGCAACCAAGACAACGTCACCGACCCACAACCCTGGCTCAAAGAACGCAACATCGACGTAACCAAGGAAGGTGACGGCCTTACCCCGCAAGCCGCCGTAGCAAGCGACAGTTCAGGGCGTAAGTCAATCGAAATCACCCGTGGTGAACAGGACTTTGAATCCAAGCCCCTAGCGGCATGGAACACCTGGACGGGCGCATCTAGTGGTTCACGACTAGCCGCCGGACTATCCGCACTAGTCGTATCCATCATCGCCCTAGCTGTACCCCTAGTACTAGCTATCCTGACGGCAATCACCACAATATCGCTACAGCTACTCATTCTAGTTGTACCGTTTGCGGCACTCGCCGTAATGACCGGTAGCGATATTGGTATTGGTTTCGCTAAGCGATACGGTGTAATGGCAACTAAGCTATTCCTGGCAAGGGTAGCACTCGGCTTGCTTCTTACCCTGTCAGTAGTCTTCACCCTATGGGCATACAGCATCATGGAAAAGGTAGGCTGGTGGCAAGGCGTACTAGTCCTAGCGCTTCTATCCGCCGCACTATGGGCTTTCAAGAACAGGATACTTGCTCTAGCGGAAACCTACGCCGGAGGACTTATCCGAATCCCCAACCGCATCCTTGGCAATGTTGGAACATTTGGTAAGCGCATGACCGGAATCGGTACAGCATCTATGGTATCTGGCCTATCAGCAAAACAGGCAGGTGGCTCATTCTTCAAGGGTGCACACAACGCCGGTTCTGACAAGATGCGAGACGCACTGAACAGTACACGTGCTGGACGAACCGCCCTACGTGTTGCAGTGCGACCCGTCAAGACCATCCCTAATGTTCTCAAGAAGCCAGAGGGTCACACAGCTAAGATTGACGAGCCTATCAAGATTCGTTGCGTATCATGCGGTAAGGTGTACAAGCACGGAGAAATCCGCATGTATACCAATGAGCAGAACGGCCTCATGTACTGTGACACCTGCAAGAAGCACGGCCTAGTACCTAACGCTGACATCTTGAAGGCAGTCAAGACAAAGGCAGATGCAAGGCGCGGTAAGAAGCGACTCAAGCCAGCACGCGACACCTACGTAAACATGGCGCTCAAGAAGCCAGAGCTACAAAAGGAAGCCGTGAAAGATGAAGCGTCAGCCTACGCCGCATACAATACCCTAATGGTTGCAGTCGCAGACACCCTATCAAGGCAAGACCGAACCGTTAAAGACCACATGCAACCCGCCGTGGTCAGCTACGAGCTACCAGAACAGCTCAAAAAGTACTTTAACGTGGAAGCCTACAACATGGTTCGCGACGCAGACGACATGGAAAAAATGCGCAGGCACTGGGGACAAGCAATCCACCGATTCATCCTCGAAGAGTTCGGCTACACAATCAACCGAACCCCCGAAGAAACAATCAACGACATGCGCCGCAACAGCGACGGATACAGTGCATGGTGGGATTTAGACCCGAACGCCAAACGCGAGAAAGAAGAAGACAAGAAGCAGGACGAGAAAGAAGACCAAGAAGAAGCAGAAAAGCCGAAGAAGCGCCGCCTATGGCGCAGGAAAAATAAAGAAGAAAACGCCTAGTACCCAAACAACTACCAAACGTGTATGATAGTAAGGTACATGTACAAACCCAATACTCAAGGAGAAACCCTAGTATGGCTACAGCAGAGCTAACCGTGACCGGCTACGCATCAGGCGACCCGGAAATCACCAGCACCAAGAGCGGCATCCCCAAGGCTACCATCGTTGTCCCCTATACCCCGCAGAAGTGGAACGCAGAAACTAAGCGGTGGGAAGACACCGGAGCTACCGTATGGTACCGTGCCGTGTTCTGGCGAGAAAACGCAAACGCTATCGCAAACCTCGGAATCCACAAGGGGTCATCGGTCACCCTCGTTGGCACCCCGTCCGTTGAGGCGTACATCGACAAGGAAGGCAACCCCGCCGCAAGTGTCCAGCTGAACAACGCGAAGGTATTCGTAGACCACACCCCCCGCCGCTCATCAGGCAACAAGGGTAACAACAATGGTGGAGGTCAGCAGTACCAGCAGAACGCCCCTCAGCAGGGCTACCAGCAGGGCGCACCTCAGCAGGGCTGGGGTCAGCAAGGTTACCAGCAGAACGCCCCCCAGCAAGGTTGGGGACAGCAGGGCGCACCCCAGCAGGCGGCATGGGGTAACGACAACCCCCCGCCGTTCTAAAATAGAATACTAAATAAGCTAACCCCCGGTCATATACAGCCGGGGGTTAGCTATATTCACCGTATGGGAATATATACAGTACCGGCTATTTTCCTTGCTCTATACTTGCTACTAACGCCTGCAGTATCTTTCATACTGAAGCGGATAGACAAGTCACGAGAGGTAAAACACCTTGAACAGAGCAAGTCGCTACCAGCCGCTAAACGCAAACCTTATGAACCTATACGTGGAAAGTGGAAGAAACACCTTAAATTTACAAAGCAAGACAAAAGGCACGTAGCCTTCAAGCTACCAACAATCCCGCCCTGGCTGAAAAACCTACTAGCAAACGGAGAGGAAAAACCAGAGGCAGAGGAAGAGGTGCAGGAAGAAACAAACGGAACATTTGAGCTACCCCGCGTATCACGCCGTGGGGTTATCTTCGTTATATGGCTAACCGGTGCCGCCCTCGCCTTCGTAGCGCCACTACTCAAAAACTACCTACTAGAACTAGTGGCACTAGGCGTATGGGCTCTATACATGGCAGTAGCCCTACTATCCGCACGGTGGATGCTGAAAGAACGTGCAAAGGTAGACCGTAAACTCATTGTCACCTGTAGCAACTACCTCAAGATACCCAAAGAAGAAGCACCCAGCTCATACGTCGTAGACGAATGGGACTCAGAAACAGGTATCGAACCCGTACACATCACTTTCACCCTATCCGAAGACCACCCACACACCGGCAACCTGCACGAAACAGCCCTCGACTACATGAACGCCGTCCTCACAAACGTGCGCACATATGTTGAAGACAACACTGGTGAAGGGCGCGGCTTCGACCTAGTAAATCATGTATTTAAGGTTCGCGCTAAACCGCCCATGCCGACCATTGCAACATTCAACCCGCACTACATCTTCGCTGAAGGCGTTGAACCCGGCGCATTTGCTATCGGTCTAGGTAACGAAGGTGGTATGGAAGTCCCTGTTGAAGAAGGGTCAGACAAGACCGTTGTCGTTATCTATGTGAACGTGTCAGGTGAAGCTGAAAGCTACGCTAAAGAACACGGTAAAGTAATGGTTGCACCCCCAACCCCGATGGTTCTCATTATGGGGCCGACCGGTTCAGGTAAAGCCCAGGACATTACCGAACCCATCCGCCGCCGCCGCTTCTACACCCGCTACAACGGCGAAGAATACGCCGTGAAAGGAATCCCCTATGACGAAAACAACCCGAAAGATTTTGAATCCCTCCGGGTATAGGGGTGAACCGCGCCCAAAAGTCAAACCAGGAACCACATTCCAAACCAAAGGGCGAACACTAAAAATTGCCCCCAATAAAGTAGAAGCACCCAAGAAGAGGGGGTGCCACATTCCAGGGCACCCCCTCGACCTAGACCTGCGAATCAACACCGGCTACCGTGCACCAACCATGTTCGGTATCGACCTTATGGCATCAACCCACACGGTAACCAGCCGCTTCACACCAAGCTTAGACCAACACGCTGGCATATTCTGGAACGGCTCTGAAGAAGAACTCCACGAAATCGTAGAGAACATCGTAAGCAACCCAGCAACCCGCAACAACGCCGCAACATGGGAAGCACCCGCACGAATCATCGACCTAACCCCCAACGGAGACTTCACAGAGCATAACTTCGCTGAAAAGGTCATCACTAAATCCTACTATTCTCACCAGCCAGGCGAAGAGCTGGAAGTCATAGACTACCTATATGACGTTCTTACTGAAATCAAACGCAGGTGCGAATCAGCTAAAGTAACCTCACCACCCAGCAAACACTACGACCTCATCATCCTATGGGTAACAGCAGAACAAGCCGAACACCTAGCAGAGCAACGAACAGAAAAACTGAACACCCTACTAGAAGAAGGCGGAACCTACCACATCCCCCTAATCTTCTTCGTAATGGGCGACCCACTAGAAGCAGACACCTTCACAAAAATGCTCACCAAAGCACTATTCCTCGGTGAACGCAACAAAGAATACATCTACGAAACACTCAATGAATACAGCCTAGAAACCACCGGCAAACCCATCAAAGTCTACGAAACCCTAGCGCACCGATACCCACTAGGATACGAGCCCATATGGAAAGAACGCCAAGGCAAATTTACACTAGCCACCCTATACACGCTCAAGAGCCACGGCATGTCACTCAAAGGCGTACAGAAAGCCGAAGCCCAAGCCCACAACAAAACCGTATGGAACGACTTCCTATCATCCCTACCAAGCGTCGAACAGTAACCTCCAAAGGAACACTAAACATGACAAACCAAGAAACAGGAACCGCAGAAACCGAAGACACTACACCAGTCATCGACTTCAACGACCTACCCCACGACGGAACACAAGAAATCTACAGTGTCACCGAAGTAGTCACAATTGGCGACCTCACAGAATACGACTGGGTATTTGACGAGAACATGCTTCCCCAACCCATCAAGCAAATCTACGATACGCACATCCCAGCCGAACAGTACAAGTTCAAAATTAACAAGACGGAGGCCAACGGGAAAGAGGTTGTAAGCTCTTACGGCGGAACGCACCTCATCAAGTTCGCCACCGAAGCAGACCGAAACCTATTCCACACCCGCGTCCAATTCGTCCGAAAGACACTCAAAAAACTCAGTAAGAAATCCATCGAAGAACTAGAACGCATCGCTGAGGACAAAGAATGGAAATACCAGCCATGCACCGGGCAAAGCCTCTTCATGGAAATCTCACCCCACACGTGGCCAACACTCTACTGGGACGGTGAAACAGACCACGAAGATGCCTCAAACCTGCGCGACGTAATCAACCGCGTACTCGAAGCAATCGGCCCCATCACCGAAGACACCAAAAACTACATCGATTACATGGAAAGGTTCTACCCCGATAGTAACGAAGCAGGCGAAGACCTCCTAGAGAACAAGAAAACCGCTGTAGAACTCGGATACGACCCACACATCGCGGCACAGCAACTACTAATCATGCTCAAGCCCCGCAAATACGCCAAGAAATACTTGGACATGAAACTACCCCCCTGGTGGTGGAACAACCCATCTAAATACAAGTACGCCGGAATTGAGATAGGTCACGTCAAAACAGTAGGTGAAATCGCGGAAGCAGTAGCACGAGGCTACATGACCTTTGAAGAGCTAGAGCTCCCAGGTGTAACTCTTGAGAAGAGTAGCGAACTAACTCCTACAACTGATATTCTAGATAAGCAAGAAAAAGAAGAGCCACAAGAATAAAGTCGTGGACGAGCAGAAAGGTCACAGATTGACTGCTACAGAATCCAAGCGCCAACACATCGAACTTCAACAGTGGGCAGTTGGAGTAGCCCTCGCAGACCCCGAAGAGCAAATCCCCGCCTTCCTCGCAAAAGTACACCCTAAAGCTATCACAGAGCCCACCCTAACCCCCGTGGTTAAAGGCATCAAAGCTATCATGGACGACACAAACCGTCCACCCACAGGGAAAGACGTTGCACTATGGCTCCAAGCCCACGACACCCCCGGCCTAATCACAGCCGGGGGTGAACAGGGCATCTCCAACCTTGTAGAAGCAGGTGAAGAGGCTATCTTCAGCATCAACAACGTTGGAACACTCTACGACGCACTAAACGCCGCCGCCTACCATGCAGAGCTAGAAGCTCTCACAAGCGCCTTCTATAACCAAGTACGTCAAACACCCCCTAGTGAGCTAGACAAGTTCGCAAACAAGGCGTTAAACGACCTTAAAAGCCTTAAAGCATCATTCGCTACAGATGTAAGTGAATATGTTCACAGTGCATCTGAAATCATTGACGAAATCGACCAAGAGCTAGAAGACGCACGCAACGGTAAAGGCACGGTAGGCATCCCACTAAATAACTTCCCGCGCCTCAGTGACTACATAGGTGGTCTACGCCCCGGCAACCTAACCATCATTGCCGCCCGCCCAGGCAAAGGTAAAACAACCTTTTGTAGTAACATTGTTGCGCCACTCAGTGAAGCAGGACTCAGTACACTTTTCTTCTCAATCGAGATGAAGAAGACTGAAATCATGAAGAACATTATCGCTTGCCGATACGGTCTACCCTCACGTGACTTCAACAGTGAATACGGTCTACCCCCTGAGAAGCAAGCCGCTTACGACCAGTTCAAAGAAGGCATTAGGCATTGGAAGCTTAACGTTGCAGAAAAGGGCGGTATCGACATTGAAGAAGTACGTCAGCTTGCCCGCCGCCAAGCAGAATCAGAAGAAGGTCTAGATGTCATCATCGTAGACTACATTCAGATTGTTAAAACCGACGACCCTAAAGCACACACGGGTGACCAGGAAAAACTCGCATACGTCACATACGAGCTGAAATACCTGGCACTAGAACTAGATGTGCCCATCGTCGCAACATGTCAGCTGAACCGCGCTAACACCAACGAGAAAGACCTACCTCCTACACCGTCAAGTATCCGTGGTTCAGATGCCATTCTACAGGCGGCAAGTCACGTTATCGCACTACACCGTGACGACGACGAAGACCCACATGTGACTCAAGCAATTATCCTAAAGAACCGTAACGGCCCATCCAATATCACTATCCATATTGATACGGCACTAAACATCTGCTTCTTCGCTGAAGACATGAACGAAACCATTACTCAGTTCAAGGGTGGTGGCGCTAGTACCCAAGAGCCGCCGCAATCCAGCTACCAGCTACGACCCGGAAGTTTCTAAGTAAATGCTAATACCAGGAATCGACTACGTACCACTAGCAGGGCTAGACACCCCAGGGCTTTATGACCCCAACATCAAGACTAAAGAGTTCATGTCCGTCTACGTGAATCACGTAAAGCCACACAGTACCTACCGTAACTACTTCAACCGGTACGACCACGGGCGCATCTACCGAACAGTTAAGACACTATTCAAAGAGTACGTCCTGAATCGAAAGTTGCTGACACCAGCAGATTTTTCAGTTATCCTAGAAGAAGTGTATAAATCAGAAATGATACTAACCCCCGGCACCTTCGCCGCCCACTACAAAGGGCACAAGCCAAAAGATGAGAGGATACAACCCTAATGGGTGAAAAGAACCCTGGTACAAGCAAGCGACTACAGGCACTAGCCAGCACCCTCGAAGCAGTAGCCGCAAAAACAGAGCCCGCAACAGCAGGTAAGCCAGCGGGAATCATTAGGCACAACACTATTGACCCCGCGAAACTGCAAGCGACCATCAATGAGATGCGGGCTAAAGGTGCCGCACAAATCAGCTTGAACGAAGCGGAGCTCATCAAGGAAACCACCCGCACCTTCGAGGAACAAATCATCCCGAAGCTTTACCGGGGTAAAGTGTCCCTACCTGACCTGGCACGTAACCCATCACGCAACATTGCGGAAATGGCTAATAGCATCAAGTCTATCTTGGATACAGACCCGAACGAGCCGCAACCCCTATTCATCCACTCACCAGACATCATGGTAGACGCTAACCTACACGCCTGGGGTGCAGTTATGTGCTACGTGGCGCGCGGAATCCTCAACGACAAGAAGTTCCTGAAAGTTAATGAAAGTGAACTCCTCGCCAAGAACCGTGCAGGGTACATCGAAACACAAAAGAATGTGGCACTAGCTGAACAAGAGGCTAAAGTAGTCCTATTCAGCGCTTCCGACGTGGACACATACACCCAAACCGAAGCCACAACCCTAGCAACACTATTCAAAGGGTGGGCTGAGGAACAAGTGGCAATCATCATCGTTTCACCCCGCCCGTTCAACCTATGGCTGAAACGTCTACCCCGAGACGTGCAACCAATCCTCAACACCCTATACATGGGACACGTAGTTGAACCAGCAACACCCCAAACAGGTACAATGGAACAGAGCGGACTGAATCACTCAGTCCTCAACATCCTCCAATAACCCAAATGACAGGAACAACACGACAATGACATCCGAGCAGACTATCCGAATCACAGCAACCATCGAATCGTTCGACACCGCCCTGAAATGGGTGCTCGACGCTAAGCCCGACACCATCACCGTAACCATCGACCCGGAAACCAACACCGCATCTCTAAGGCACACAAGCAAGATGGGTTCACCCGTGCCCGGATACCACGAACACCCCATCACACCTGAAACTATCACAGGCGACAGGAAAGTATCAGCACACCTCGCAGACCCGAACCAGCTACGACAGGCACTCAAGCTGGCATCATTCACCGCCGAAATGTGCACCTTGTCAATCACCCTAAACGGCAACGAGGTACGCGAAGCAGTAGTGACCGCCGGTGTACACAACACCTTCAGGCTAAGCACCTCAACACTAGCCCGCAACCCCCGCCCTGTAACCGCCAATGTTGGCTCCCTACCTACCTATGGCCTAGCCCAGGGAATTAAGGTAGCCCGCTCCGTCAATAACGGCGACGACCAGAACAGCCTCTATGTCATCTTTAAGCTTAATAATGAGAATGAGCTTGAGGTCATGGCATCCACTAGCGCTGGTAGGGTCGCTGTGCTAATGTACAAGACCCCGTTCACCCCGCCCCTAGTTCTCGACGCACACGAGGCAAGCAAGATGGAAATCATCAAGGCAGGCGTGAGTATCCTACCGGAAACCAAGAACTTCAAGGGCGAAACCGTGGAAGTTCTAGTATCTGAACAGTATCTCGGGTTCCGTGACAGCGAAACCGGCGCAATTGCACTATATGAGAACCGCAACGTACCCCAGCAGTTCATCCAGTCATTCCGCACCTTCATCCTGGACAAGCGAGGATACGAGTTTGAACAGAACGCAGAGGTAGATGTGGCTAACCTGAAGTTGGCGCTACAGGCTATGCACTCCGCTGACAAGGAAGCAACAGAAACCTCTATCATCTTTGACCAAAGCTCAAATATGCAGGTCAAGCTGGGTGAATGGGTGGTAGACCTACCCGTGAATGATGAAGGAATCACAACCCCCTTCACCGCAAAAGTCCAGTACGTGCCGCTAAGCCTGTTCGCAACAGCGCACATTGCACCCAAGTGTACCGTATCTTTCCTACCCGAAGGTAAAGAAGGCGGCGAGCGTCTACTGATGACACACAGTAGCTCCAACGAAGCATCAACTCTATTCGTGGTTACAAGTTGCTCCACAGTAACTACTAACTAGGAAAAGATAGCCCCGTAAGAAGCATGAACAACAGCCAATATCTCTACATGTTGCCAACAATGCTCCTTATGGGGCTTTTCCTTGTCGCCAACGCAACAGGCGCACCCGACTGGGTTAAACCCCGCCGAAAAGCGCACTGGGTATGGTTGCGGATACATGCCATTGCCCTAATTCCAGCTATCGCCGTAGCAACAGCCCTAGCGCACCACCCCTGGTACGAAGACAACATTGTTGCCCGAACCGGTGCCGCCTTCCTCGCATACACGTTCATATGGGCAACCCAAACCGATATTTCCTACCGAAAAGCAAGCGGAACACACCTCATGCAAGGGTGGGTAGCATACCTGATTTTAGCCGCTATCGCACAAGACATAATGACTGTCACCCTATCAATAAGTGCACTAGTGCTAGGCGGAATCATTCGTCACTGGTGGGCATCAGACGCAACCCTGACAGTCGTAGCACTAAGCTACATTGCCCCTATCGCGGCATCACACCCCATCGTTGGGCTAGTAAACTTCGCCACCCTAGCACTGGTTCTCATTGCCTACACCGTAGCTAAAATCTACAAAAAACAGCATAAGCACCTGAAAATCCCACTTGCCCCTATACTACTCACACCCTTCACCCTAGTGCCGCTACTAACGCTATTGCCCGTCGCTATGGCATAGAATAAGACCCACAGATAAACAAGATAGGAAAACATGAGTACCGAAGTAGAGATTGTAGACCCAGGAACAAGTACCCCCGCCCCGGTGAAGATTGAGACCGAAGAAGAAACTTTGACGGTAGAAGACGCTAATAAAATAACAGAGGCAATCAGCCACACTACCGGTGCCCTTTGGTCACTTCTATACACGGCACACAGCCGGAAGGCACACCTCGCCCTCGGGTATAAGACCTGGAACGAGTATATTGACGAAAAATTCGGTATTTCCCGCTCAGCCGCCCATGCTCTAGTAACCCAAGGTGCCGTAATTGAAACCCTAACATCTGTGGCACCCGAAGGCACTAAGCTACACTTCACCCAAGCACAGGCACGCGCCGTCAAAAAGTCACTAGATGCTGTGGCTTCAATTGCCGCCGAACGCACCGTAGGTAAGACCCCTGAAGAAGCCCAGGAAATCATTAATGAAATCGTGGCAGAGCGCGAAGAGCAAGATAAGGCAGATAGGGAAGCGCTCAAGGCTAAGCGTGAAGCAGAACGACAAAAGAAGCTCGAAGCTGAACGTGAAATGTACGAAGCAGTAGCAACCCAAATCATCAACCAAGCCGCACAAGAAGCAGGGTACAGCCTGACAGGTGACGATGCAGGTCAAGCAGGGGAGTACAGTCTAACCGGGGACACGGAAGAATCAGACATCTCAACCACCGAAGTTGCCGATAACCCTGAGCCTAAAGAGCCGCAATCAGAGACTAACCGTAAAGCAATCGCACTGCGCGGACTATACACCGCCATTGGGCATGTTAGCGCAATCCCAGAACCTCAAGAAGCGCTCAGCATCATCCCGCAAGAGCGAATCAGTAAGACCCACAGCGAGCTTTCCGAAATGGAACAAAAAATCCATGACATCATCGTTGCGCTAGAAGACAAATACGGCAAGAGCATCCTCGCTCGAACCATGACCAGTTAATCACGAAAGGCACCAAAGACCCATGCCCCGAGCAAAACTTGCAGGCGGAATCAGTGGAAAAGCTTCACGCCTAGCCCGACTAGGTAACACCCTCGCACAGAACGCTGAAAGTGACGAAGTAACCACCGAAACACCTATCACCACCCCCGAGACGACACTCTACCAAGAGCCAGAAATCCATGAAGACACCCTAGCTCAAGAAGAGAACAGTATTACTACTGAGCAGGAAATCCTGGAACCTGTAGAGGCTATCACGGACACAGAAGATAACGGAGAAACCCTGTACGATACTGAAACGGAAGAAGTAGAAGAGGTACAGGAAGAGTACACCGAAGAAGAAGCAGGCGAAGACGAACCGGAAGATGAAGACTACGACAATATAGAAGACGAACCGGAAGAGCAAGAAGTTACACCCACCTACGGGTACTACCAAGAAGACACAGAAGAAGAAACTGGTAGTGACTACATGCCAAATGCCGAGGAACCCGCCGTTGAGGTTGAAGACCAGGACGAGACGAACACCATTGACGAACAGGCAACCGAGACAGTAGAACCTGCCAAGGAAACCCCCAAGGTGAACGTCACCCTAGATGCCCTAACACAGGTTAAGCTCACCATTGCGCTAGTCGAAATCCTCAGCACCCTTGAGTCAGCTGACCTTGAAGGCATAAATATTCTACTAGGTAACCCTACAAGCACCGAACTAGCAGAAACAGTTACCGCAATCGTCTCAGACCCCGCCGGTACAGAAACACTACTAGAAACCGTTGCACCCCTTGCAGAGATTGACCGAGAAGATACAGTCCTAGCCGCCGTCAAATACTACGCCCTACTCATCAATGAGTACGACGAATCAACACAGCGGAACCTGGCAACCATCCTACTAGATGAAGCACCCGAAGATGCGACACTAGCTCTCGAAAGCCTAGCCGTAGCACTCGCCAAGGCACCCGCATCCATCTTCGACGTAGCAACCCAAATCAGGGGCGCACTACAAGGCATCTAATACATAATTAAATAGTCGATATTCATGTTAGGTGGAACGCCCTTAGTGAGCGCTCCACCTAATGTGTTATCATTGAGTGTAAAACATTGCCCCGAGTAACAAGAAAGGCGAAGCATGGGAGCTCTGGAGTTCGCAAGCAACGAATACAGCACCAACCTACAAACCACCATCAACCCTGAAACTGTACGCCCCTATGACATTGTAGTGGGCGCATCAAGCGCGCAACTCCATCTAACATCCACCACCTACACCAACGTCACCGGCGGCGACACCCTACGCACCCTATACATGCGAGCACAGGAAACCGGCGGTTGCACCTTCACACAAGATGCAACAGGTAAGCTTGTGACCGTCTCAATTGACGCAAACAACCTAGAAGCAACCCATATGGTAGCCGAACTTCTAGCCGCAACCGCAAGCTCAACCCGAATCGTCGGTGACACCCAGGCCTTCTATGACAGTATGCCCTGGAAAGCAGTCGCATACTACAACCCGACCACCGGCGAAAAAGGCGACGCATCACACATTACTGTTGCATCACTGAACCCCTGGGGAATCAACGAGGTAACTTTCAAGTACCTCCGCAACCTTGGAGGCTGGAAGACTAAGGAAAGCAAGAACGTATGGCGTGTACCTGCAAACAAAATCATCAAGCTCATTCAGAGTAACCAGGCGGGAGAGCGTGGAATCGCAATTACCCGCTCCATTGCTGAGCTTATGGTTGGTAACATTGACTTCGACGGCAAAATCCTCAGCCTACAGGAAACCCCTGTTAAGGCGCTAAACTTCGCTAAGTATGACACGCGACCCCGAAACTCAAAGCGAGAAAAGGGTAAGACTCTAACCGAATCGCTCACCAAATCAGGTTACGGTTCGGTGTTTGATGTTCTCTATAACCGCCCTAACCGATACCTCGACCTGTCTAACCCTGCTACTAACCTTCATGGTCTAATGATTGGTGATAACGCCTACATTACCGGCAAGATTAACAGTTGGACGACCATGAATAGCGGTAAGGGCGCATACTGCCACGTGCAAACCGCTGACACTGAAGTCCTAGTGACTTTCTGGGGGCCTAGTCAGTGGCGAGAAACTAAATACCCCGCCGGTACTAACGTGCTAATTGGTGGCAAGGTCAGCTATTACAAATCAATTGCGCTCACCGGCGACTTCATCGACACACTAGATGTAGCAGATACCAGTAACCCGTATGTGCCCATCTATGCGCAGTCACCTTCTCGCGGAATCACTACAGACCTTATCTCGAACCTACTTCGTGAAGCTCTAACGCGCCTAAACGTAGAAGGTAACCAGGGGATAGAGCAAGAAGAATACTGGGCTGAGGACACCCTACCCGAAGGTATCCACACCATCAAAGATGCCCTACAGCTACTTCACTTCCCCCAAAAGGAAGAGGACATCCGCACAGCAATTGAGTCTCTAGCATGGTATGAGCTTGTGCGCCTCCAAGTAATCATCCAAGGTGCCCAAAAGAAGAGTGACATCTCGCAAGGTATCGAGAATGGCGGTTCACCTGATGGGTATGTTCAGCATGTCATCAACAGCCTACCTTACAGTCTTACCGGCGACCAGCAGGCGGCACTTAAAATCATTCAGGAGCGCATGGCGGACAATAAGCCGATGGACGCTCTACTATCAGCTGATGTTGGGTCAGGTAAAACCATCGTCCAGATTCTAGCCGCCCTCAACGCAGTAGATTCGGGTCGTCAAGCTGTTATTGTTGCACCCACGGACATTCTTGCTAAGCAGATTCATAAAGCCGCTACAGTGGCTCTGGAAGGCGTAGAAGGCCTAGAAGCCGTCTACTTGTCTGGCTCCATGAAAGCCGCCGATAAAAAGAAGGTGTTCAAGGGTCTGAAAGAAGGCGACATCCGCCTCGTTGTTGGCACTCATACGGTACTAACAGCACCAGACTTTGATAATCTAGGCTTCGTATGCTTTGACGAACAGCAAAAGTTCGGTGTAGAGCAAAGGGAACGACTAACCATTGCACGCAAAGACGGAACTATCCCTGACTTCCTGACCGCAACAGCAACCCCTACACCTCGAACCGTAGCTCAAATGGCATACGGTCAAGTCGAGTTCATCCAAATCAAGGAAAAGCCCGCCGGTCGAAAGCCAGTAGAAACAGAATGGGTACCCGCAAAGCACAGCGACATTCTCAACGAGATTGTTCACCCCATGTGGTGCGACCTGAACAGTGAGATTGCCGCCGGGCACCAAGCCTTCATCATTGCACCCAGGGTGGAAGAAACCTCAGACGCGCCTAGCGTAACCGAGCTGAACAACGAACTGAAAACGGTTCTACCCACCGCACGTATCGGAGTAGTTCACGGCAAAATGAAAGTAGCCGAACAAGAAGAAGTAATGAACAGCTTCCGAAACGGCGAACTAGACGTACTCATCGCCTCAACCATCATCGAGGTCGGTGTGGACGTACCAGGCGCAACCCGCATCGTAATCATGGGTGCTGAACGACTCGGAGCTTCCAGCCTACACCAGCTACGCGGACGAGTAGGACGAAATGACCTGCCCTCCAAATGTTGGCTAGTAACCCCCGCAGAAAGCAAAAGCGCCCAAGCTCGAATGAACGCCCTAGTCGAACACAGCGACGGTTTCGCTATTGCAGAAGCAGACACGGTTACACGCGGAGAAGGTGACATCCTCACACAAAGCCAGCACGGAACCAACAAAAACAGGTTCCTACGACTCAACGAGCACCGACACCTAATCCCAAGTGCCATAGAATCAGCAACCCGCATCCTAGCTAACCCCACACACGGCAAACTAGCACTGCAAGACGCTGAAAAATTCTTCGACAACTCAACCGACCTAGCGTAAGGAACATAAACAACATGGGGAAAGCCCTAGACACACTCATGATTCCCATAGAGTACGTGATTCAAAACGCACGCGACCGTGGACGAACACACATCAGGCGAATCATGATAGCGTGGAATACGCGCAACAAGAAACAAATCGCAATATGGGTAGGAACCCTAATAATTGGCATAACCACAGGTGTACTACTCGACATATACTTGTCACATGCACTATGGGCAAACATCCTGCAAGCCCTAGTATCAGGCATACCCCTAATCTACTCGACAGCCACCCTGTGCTACCTCATCTCATACATAATAGGGGAAACCCTAACAGAGAAAACCGAGGGCGAATGGGTGCCCCTCAAAGAGCGGAACTGGGCAAGCTTCAAAGCCCGTGTAGCACTAGTAGCGGCAACCGCCACACTCCTGTGTACAATATGCATCTTCATTCCCGAAGGAACGCACCTTTGGTCAGTCATCAACTCCTGTAGCCTCGGCTTCACCCTAGCCCTATGCACGTTCCTACTCACAACAGAAGACGAACAGGACGCTAAAGCATTTGGTGTACGTGACCAGCGCACACAAGAAATTGACGCGGCTCTAGAAGAGTTCAAAGAAAACGTCGAGAAACGCAACGCAAAAGCCAAAGAGCAGGCAGAACGTCGCCGCGCGGCAAGGCGCGAAAGGTTCTTCGGACGTTCCAAAGAGAAAGTGGAACAACCCGAAGAAGTAAACGAATAAACCAAACAAACAGTAAAGCCAGGAACCCCATAAACACGGGGCTCCTGGCATTGCTATACCCACTATATATGTAATCTCACCCCTAAACTTTACAAGGACTATAAAACATGGCACCACACGACGAGCAATGCTGGATACACCGACTTATGCGAACACAAGGCGAGTGTGACGACGCACTCATGGGGCCAGCTCACGCCGCAACCGGTGTAGCCGCGTTCCTAGCCGTACTAGCATTTGGTGCAACCTTCACAGCTTACTTCGTTACCAACTCACCAACTGTAGGAATATTCGCACTCTCACTACTAGCTTTCGTAGCAGGTGCCCTAATCCCCGACTTCGATAACACCTCATCCACAGCGAAATCAGCAATGGGTATCTTTGGTGAACCAATCACAGCACTATTCCGTGAAAGCTCACGCCTAGTACAAACAATCCACACCAAAGCTGACGCTAAATCCCGCGCCAAATCACACGACTACCTACACCGTGGCTTTTGGCACTCACTCATGGGAGCTGTAGCACTAGCACTCGTTGTGAACCTTGCCACCAGTAACCCTATTGCGACCGCCTTTAAGCTACCACTAGGATTTATTGGCATCCATAATCTAGGTGCACTCATCGCCGCCATTATCTGCCTAGCCGCCATGCACATCGCCCTATCAGGTCTAAACATTGGCGCACTCAAAGGCGGTAAGCACCTCAACTCAATGCTAACCTTCATTCTTTCCCTAGTAATCACAGGTGCCCTATTCGCCTCAATCCCAGCCGGACAGTACACCTGGATAGGGTACAGCATGGGCGCAGGTGCTGTAGTCCACATCATCGGTGACATGTTCACTAAATCCGGCGTACCCCTCCTCGCACCTATCGTGCCACGCAAAGGTAAACTGTGGTACACCTACAGGGTAGCAACCTACGACGCGAAAAGCCCATCCCTTAACTCAGGTGTGCTATGGCTCAGCATAGGAATTAGTGTCCTATCACTCCTGGTTCTTCTACCTCGAATCTTTGGGCACTAACACAGAAACCGAACAGACTGAAGGAAAAAACATGACCCCAGTAATCTTCGTACTAGTCATACTGCTACTAGCCCTAGTAGGTGCCCTCTACTACGCATGGCAAGCACTAAACATGCTTTCGGATATTCTAGCGAAACGTGAAGAAGCAACAGCTGAAATTGTGACCATCATAAACCAGATGAACCACAAGAAGTACGCCGCCTACGGTGCGGTAGGAATCCCATTCAAGAGCAACGCCTGGGATAGCGTCGCAACGATTACCCAGACAGGAACCGGAGGTAGTGACACCACCGCTGAACATCAGTTCACGCAACACGTTACCCGAATCATCAAAGAAACCCTATGGAACGGTGACACGGAAGTAAGCATTGATGCACGCCGCGAATACGACAGGTGGTACGAAACGGAAATCGCACCTCTCATCACCCAGCTAGTAGAAGCCTCCAATAAGTACAACAACATCAACAAGACAATCAGCCACAACCGCTTCTTGGACGCACTAATCACCAGGAAATACGAGGCAACCATCAATGAAGACTAAAGTAACCCGCAAGAACAAGACAGCCGCCCCTAAAGGAACCAAGCGGAAGACCCAAACCAAAAAAGGGCACGACATCGCCTACTATAAAGATGTTGTAGCCCCCGAGGAACTTGAAGAGTACCTAGAATCAGGGCGATACCTACTATTCAAAGACATGCCGCGCCGCGCACAAAAACGCGCCGTAGCACAGTTCAAAAAGAAGCAAGCCCTGAACAGTAAATCAGTTAAGATGATGTTCGACCACCTCAAATACGGCTCACCCGTCCTCTACGACACGCAAGAAGAAACGCTGACACTACCAATCAGCAAGCCAGGACTAGACGGCGAAGGCCACTCAAGTATCAACATCAGTACCGACCTCGTAACCCCCGGAGCACTTGAAGCCGCCGCCGCAATCTACCTACCAGGACTGCGTAAGGTTATGACTAAGGCAGAAATTGAAAAAGCCCGCGCCGTAGAAAAAGAACGGCAAAAGGCCGAACTACTCGAAGACGGCGACGCAATCGACCAAGCCCTACTCGAAGAATGGTTCAAGATGGAGCAGGCAAGTGACTACGTGCCACCCACTAAGCCAGAATTTGAAGGACAACGACTTCTCAGCAAAGAAGAAGTACTCGCCGCCGTTAAGAAAGGTAAAGCTGACGGCGAACGAGTATCCGGCTACCGTAAGGAATGGGATAAGTAAACATGGAAGACTTCAAGAACGCAATCATATTCTTCAGCCTACTAGCCGGTGCATACTTCTTCTTCACCGGCACTGAAATAGGGCAAGACATCGTAGTCAATGTACTTCATTGGTTCCATGAACACCCAATCTTCAACGATTAATGATAGGATAGTATCTGTACAATAAAATCTAAGAAGAACGGACATCCAAGCCGATGAACAACAGCTACGCAATGGCAGACTATGAAGCACCGGTATATGTGCCATTCAACAGGAACCACACCTGGAACACCGCCGCCGGACACGTATCCTCATGCCTCTACACCTACAACGACCTGCAACGCAAAGTCTACGAGGTACTACCGGAAACAGAGCGAGAAGTAAGCCTGTTCCCCCATGCGACCGTAGCATACATGACCGAAAAGTTCGTTACCCTAGTGAACGACATCCAGCTACACTACCAGTTCTACGTAAACCGCATGAACTACATCTACATGACCGAACCCCAGCTTAGGGGACTCAAAAATGCTGGAAGTAGCATGAGGGTACAAGCAGTAGCACGCCAAGCACAAGAACAGTTCCACCCACTAACCTACGACATTATCGAAAGCCACCACAAGGCAGGCGATACGGCAACCATTGATGCCTGGGTGGAAGAAGTTAAGCAGACCGCAACAAAGATGCTCATCGACATTGCCGAGGTATTCTTCAAGACAGTAAGCGAACTACCCACCCCACCCGAAGGGGCATACGCCGGGGAAGACACCCAAATCTTCCAAGAGCAATCAATTGAAAATAACTACAACGATAACGAATATGTAGAACCAGAATCTGTACCAAGCGACGTATTCTAAAAACCCCAAGGCGGCGGCCAAAGCTCAAGAAAACCAGCTTTGGCCGCCAATTAACTCCCCACCAACCCCAAAGGCAGAACCACATGGCAGAAACACCACGCACCATAGAACTAGTACTAGACATCCCCACCTGCATCGTCTTCACAGCAAACAACGCCCTCAATCACCGCGTAAAAGCTAACCGGGTTAATGCCTTGCGAGGCCTCGCTTCACACCACGCAACCCAACACCTAAAGAAAAACCCAAACTTCAAACCCTTCAAACACTACACCGTACACTTCGAGGTGCTAGGACACAATAGGGGAACTCACCTAGACCCCAACAACTATGCCCCAACCCTCAAAGCACTCATCGACGGCGCTACCGGCAGGTGGTGGGAAGACGACGACGCAACACACCTAGTACACTACTCATGTAGCTACGGAGGGTACTACAAATCCCCTAAAGAAGACCCCATCAAATACAGGCGGTTCCACATCACCATCACAGAATACGAACCAGGGCAACCCATAACACAAAACATCAACCCCATCCTAAAACCAATCGAGCGACCAGACCTAGACGACAAAGCTAAAGAATGGTCTTTCAACCCCGAAGAAGACCACGACCTAATACCCCTCACCGAAGAAGACAAAAAATATGACCCCAACAACGGGCTTAAAATGTACAAAAAACTAGTAGCCACCGAACTACGCAAAAAGACAACCCCAAAACCCGAAGCGGCGGCGGCACTAGCACCCAGCGAAATAGAAGAAAAGCCCCTCATCGAATTTTGCCCACCACAAGACGGAGAAGAACCGCAAGAACCGGCAAATCTTGATTGGTAGAACCACCCCAAGCTATATAGTAAGAAGCTAAAAACATTAACCCCGCGAACCTAGAAGGCAAAGGCAGACATGAGTAAAGACCCCACCGTTCTTAACGTTACCCAAGTATTCAGGCGTGAACAGCGCCTATGGGCTGTAGGTAAAGACGTTTCCCTCAAGCAAATTGGTGGTTCGGTAGCCTTCAGTACTCTAGGCATGTGGGGTGCCTGCTTTGGTGGTCTAACCCTCATCTTTGCCGGTATCCTATACATCTTCGTAGGTATGCCAGACCTACCCACCTCACTTATCGTAGGTGCAATACCCGGCGCTCTCATAGGTGCCGCCCTGACATGGTTCCTCAACACACCAAAAGAAATCTTCGGTGGTGAAACCCTATACGTATACCTCGTCGGATACTTCAAATGGAAGCAAGAAGCCCGCATGTACCTAGACGGGTACGAGCAAGACCCGAATATCAACCAAATCTACCGTATCGACGCAGAAATCCAACTACCCCCAGCACCCAAGAAGACACAGTAAAAGGAACACCGCATGTCCACATACAAACCAGACCAGCCCGTAGTAATCGGATACGCAAACAGCGTGCCAGCCTCAAAAACCCTATTCAGCCTACACTCAGCAAACAAAAGCAACAAAGCACCCATCACCCTAGTAACCGGGAATACCGGTAGCGGTAAAACCTACTGCATGTTGTGGCTAACCACCCTAGCCGCAATCCAAGGCGCAACCATCGTAGGTATCGACTGGAAAGGTGACCTACTGAAACTCGCAGGCGCAGAAGACATCACAGGTGTACCCGTGCGCCGCGCCAAAATCGACCCCACCGACCCAGAAAACATAGGTATCCTTGACCCATTCATCGTATTCAGCCACGGTGAGGACAAAAAGCAAATCGAATCGGACACCGTAACAGCTGTACTAGCAGTACTGCAAGCACTCCTACCAAACTCGGTGAACGACGACATCATCGTAGGACAAATCAGCAACACGGTACGAGACATCCTGAACTTCCACAACGACGAAAAATGCATGATAGCGTTCCTAGACGAACTGCAACGCACCGCTTCACTAATTGACGACCCGGTAGGCAGGAGTAAACTATTCGGGTTTGCTAAAGCCGCACGAAACGCGCTCACAGCCGGTGCGGGAGAAATCCTAAGCGCCGAACCTGACAAGGGCGAACCTAAATACATTAAATTCCAGCCAGGTATCACCGTCATCGACCTATCCGACCTACACGAACTACCAAAGACAATTGACGAGCTCAAAGACCCCAGCAAAGCCGTAGGTCAAGCAATCATGACCATGCTAACCCTGCTAATCCGTCAAAGCATGTTCCGACTAGACGAATCAATCCGAAAAGTGCTAGTCGTAGATGAAGCCTGGTCAATCATCACCAACCCCACCGGTGCCGCCCTCATCGACACAACAGCACGCCTCGGACGTTCCAAAAACCTAGCACTACTACTAGGAACACAGAACTACACCGACATCTTCAACGAACGCACCCGCCTAAACAAGGCATTTGCAAGCACGCACTTCGCCTTCAATAACTCCGAAGACGACGCAATAGTAGCCGCAAACGCAATGCAAGTTAAAGGTGATGCCGCCGCCCAGGTCATCGAAGCAATAACAACACTACCCCAAGGGTGGTGCCTCATGCGAGACATCCGAGGCCGCCGAGGACAAGTCCGAATCGACATCTGGCTAGAAGAACTACCTGAAATATTCAACACCAACCCCCTAGCCGACAACACATAACAACAGTTGAAAGGTACCCCAAAACACCATGCTACCACCCAATATCGTCTACATCAGTGGAAAAACCCAATATGATGCCCTCGAAAACCCGAATAGCCCACTAAACTCCGAAGCACGAGACGAAGTGGTAGACGCGGCATGGTACCGCGACATGATAGAAATCCTCATGCCGCCCATCGAACCCAAAAAAGGGCCACTAGAACCCTGGGTTGCAGAAACAATCTATCCCGTCATTGACGAAGAAGAAGAAGGCGCGCCCCGCCGCTCAAAATTCCTCGGAATCTTCGCAACCCTAGAAGAGTTCGTAGAAGCCTTCACCGCAGACCCGCCCGAAATCCCGAACACCATCGACTGCTTCATCGTCCACTCAGACTACCTAGTAGAACTAATTGACGAAGTAACCGTCAAAGCCGGGCGAGACACAATCTACGGGTACCTACGCGACATCATGGAAACCACCCCGCTATTCGTAGTGCAAGCCTCTGTGAACGCCGAACAGTTCAGCATGTACCAAGACGCAATGAACGAACTGTCCGACTACCTCATCAACGCACAAGTAGACCTCGGCGTGTACCCATACCCTATCGAATGGACAACATACGATAAAGAAAACCCCGAAGCGGAATGGGACTTCTACCCCGGTCACGTCATCGCCAACAACTTCTACAAAGCAATCCTAGAATACATCGACCGAGCACCCGAAAAAAACGACGCTTTCCTAGCCTTCCAAGGCCTACTAGTCTACCGAACAGACACAGAACTAGCATCCATCCAAGGTGAAGTAAGCCCCGACGAACAACACATCAACGGGTCACCCTACATTGGGCGCTGTGTCACCATCACTTCCAAAAAAGGTGGAACAGGTAAAACCACAACCTCACTAGGACTAGCAAACGCCCTCGCAAAATACAGTCAAAAAGCCGTAGAAGAAGGACGCGCCAAAACCCCACTAAAAATCATCGTCATTGACCTCGACCTGCAAGACGGACAAGTAGGATACGACACAGGTAACCAGACTAAGACCGTAGTGGGTATCTTTGACGACTTCCGCTCAGAATACCGCGTACTAGGCGAAGACCCCGAAGAAGACTGGCGCATCATCAACGACAACATCAACCACAACACACGAGTAGGAGTAGACACACTACTAGCACCCGAGAACCCAACCGACCTCAACGACCTACGCCCACCCTTCTACCGCACCATCATCCAGGCAATCCGCGAACACTACGATATTGTCATCATCGACACATCAGTACTACTCAACGACCCCTACATGAAAGAGTGCGCCTACCCGCTAACCCACAAACTGTACTACGTGACACAGCCACACTTCAAGCCGCTAATCACCATGAAACGACAGTTTGTGTACGGTCTAGGCTCAGGACGACACGGCGGAGGAATGGACCCGCGCCGCATCAGCGTATTTGTAAATGGCGTAGAAGACGAAGATACCGTCAAAGCAGGCTCAGCAGTATCACTCCCCGGAGTGCAAGACTACTGCGCCGCCGGAATCGAAGTTCTCACAGGTGTACCATACCTACACAGGAAAGTACTAGATGCAACCAACCCGCGCCTACCCGGAGGATTCGACTACCTACTAGAAAACGACGGATACCGCGAAGGCATGGAAGTGCTACTATACGACATTATCAGGGGTACCGACTATCCGCTATTCGACGCGGAAACCAGCGAAGCTTTTGAAGCTGACTACCTCTAAAATCAGTACCAAAATTTAAGGCGGGAAGCGACCTGTATCAACAAGTCACTTCCCGCCTTAATGCACTTCTCACACTAGAGGAACTGTTACCTCATCGTCCCAAGAATTGCTAGGAGCCGTATTTTCCATCACCTGCGGTGACGCAGGTATCACCCAGCCGATAAACAAGCAGATAGCTGATATTACAAGTAGCAAAATAAAAATAGTTCCGCTACCATTCCAGAACTTAACATCACCCAACTGCCCGGCAAGGAACCCTAGCAACAAAATTCCAGGTGCAAAGATGAACAGAATCAAAGTGCCAACAGTGCAAGACCAATACTTAACCCTGCCTAACATCTGAAAACCAATATTCATCCAAAGCACCCCCTAGTGGATAAAGAAACATTCTACATGAGAATCATATCCGCAACTTTACAGGCGCGTAACAACAAGAAGAAAGCCAAGCCCCAGAAATATTAAAACAATAAAACTCATAAGGATTTTAAGAACTTTCTGAACCTCGCCCGTGTTTTGGGTTTCACTATCCTTACAGATACCCGTACTGACACTGTAAGACCCAATAACAGTAGTACACTTACTAGAAGGGGAAGAACTAGGAGTAGAAGGCGTGGGGCTAGGCGAAGAGGTTACTTGATTTGCGGGTGCTGACGCTGTGTGCTTAGGTAGTACATGCTGTGTAACACCATAAAGTGCGCCACCAAGCAACCCAAGAGTGAAACAGATACCAATAATAACGGCAATAGTTTTACCCAACTCTCGACGTTTCCACCGTGACTTCTCAGCATCCTGTGCTTTCTGGATACCTTCAACCCAATCACACTGCAACCTATCGTAACCCAAGATACGGGCAGAGCCAGCATACGGTGAGTCTTTTATGCGCATCTGTGCAATATGCTCTTTCGTGTAGACCTTAACCATAAGAGCTAGACTCCTTACCCTATTGACCCAACGGAGTTTATGCTATTTGAGTTGCCGCTAGGCATTGAGGGCATGTTATGCAGTAGGAAGAATACGCTAACAATCAATACTAGAAGAACAATAAGCATGATAAGCATCCTTACATTTTGGGTTTTTACGGCATTGAACACGCCAACAAAAAGCGCCAAGAGCATAACTAGCCCAAGTAGTTGCCCTAGCGCACCGGAGGGGAAACCTTTACTACTGCTCGAACTAGTTGTACTTGCCGGTGTCGATTTAGGGAGTAGGTCACCCCACGGCACTTGGGAAAGCCCGTAGATAGCCGCAATGATAAGACCGATAATCGCACCAATAATAACTAGAACACCTAGAACCTTGAGTGCTGATTTACCTAGCTCTTGGCGAGCTACCCGCGCCTCTTCAGCATCCTTAGCGTCCTGAATAGCTTTAATCCAGTCACGCTGTTTATGGTCATAACCCAATGCTTGAGCGGCACCCATGTACGGCGAGTTAGCTACACGGTCAATTATTCCTTGCCCAGTGTTTGTGGTACTCAAAAGAGCTACAGCCCCTTCTCTTTACGTAGAGCTTCCAGACGTTCCTGTGCCGTCAAGCGGGTAAACTCATAGTCGTTACTACCCTCTTGAACTTCGCGCATACCCTGCAAACGAGCCTCAGCTTCCTCAGCAAGCTTATCGAACGCGGAGCCGGTAGTCACGTCGCTAAGCTTGTCCTTCAAGCTATTCACCAGCTCTTGCTGTTTCTGCGAAGTATGCAAATCACCCAGGCGACGCACCCCACGCTCAGCTTCCTTCAAGATACTAAGATTACTCTTAAAAGCCGCCTCCGTATCCTTCAGGAACTTACGGCTCGCCCTCAGAGAGTTCTCAACATCAATAAGCTCGATAGCCAGCTCCTCATTGCGGGCGGCAATATCTTCAGCATCACCCTTCTTGCGCCAACTACTCTGACCCTTCAGGTTAGCTTCAATCTCTGACTCTAGACGCTTAACCTTAGCCTCCAACATGGCAATATCATCTAGATAGTCAATGATATTAGGTGCCGAATCACCCAAAGCTTCACGTGTCTCAGCAATCAGTTTCAGACCCTTAGCAATCTCTTCTTCGTTTTCCATACCTACACTACTCATACGTTCAAAAACCCTTTCAAAAGTAATAATCTTCTCAAGCCTACTATCAGACTCTAGCCTGCTATCAGGCGGCAAACCCTGCCCAACATAGTACGTCTTAGCCGCCAGTAAAGTCTCCCGCCTAATCTTAACCAAATCAGAGGTAAACATCAGGTCAGCACCCTCACGTTTCTGTGCACCCCTAGCCTTAATAAGAGCACTCCTCAAGCTTTCAGGGCACCCCGTGTCGTAATAAGTAAGCAAAGCATCAGCAAGCGTAAGCTTCTGCTCCAAAACAAGCATCGGTTCAAGCTCGGTAGGCGGCTCAACCTTAGCTTCACGTCGGAAAAACTTCAAAATAGAACCTTTCATAACAAAATTAATAACAGAGTCATTGTAGCATGTGTGGCACAAGGCGGTCACCCCCGGAACACAAAGGCGGAACACGGTCACCAAGCTATAGGTTACACAGCCTAAAAAAGACCCCAAACAACCAGTAAAGGAACCAAGACGCAATGAACAGTACCGCTGGGCTTTCACTCAACCACCTGCGTAAAGCAACAAAGCGACCCAACACTGTTGCTGAAACACGCAAGCGACTAAACCGCATTAACGAAGAAGTTGCCGCCCACGCGGAAGTAACACCCGAAGAAAAAACACCCACCCCAGCGGCAGACGGAACCGCCCTCACTACTGAAGAGTTGAACGAAATCATCGAATCAGCAATCAATGCCGCCGCCGCACAAAAAACAAAAGAACAAGAAGAACCAGCCGAGGCACCCCAAGTAGACGCAACACAAGCACGTGTCGTCAAGACAAGCCTCAGTGAAGACAACCCCCTACGATACTCAGTACCTAACGACCGCGACGAGCCACCCGGCTTCCCTATCTGTGCAATCCTGACAGAGGCAATCAACAGGGGAGCAACCGACGTTTACGTAACCCCAGACACGCCTATCCGCTTCAAAATCAAGGGTGGAAACAACATCTACGGCGGGTTTAAAATCCCGAACCGAAGCGAAATTAACCGAATGATGAAAGTCATCATTCCAAGTGCTGAACGTGACATCTTCACCTCACAAAAAGAGCTGGACTCATCATATACGCTACCCCTATATGAGCACGCCGGACGAAGGACACGTCTCAATATCAGTGCGGCAAGCCCCGGCTTTGACAACGCCGTACTATCATTCCGTATCCTAGCCGGAAACCTGCATCACCCAAAGTACTACGGGCTACCCGACATAGTACTTAAAGCAATGCACCAAGCTAACGGCCTCATCGTCTTCTCTGGCCCCACAGGTTCCGGTAAGACAACCAGTATCGCATCGCTACTACTATACGCTTCAAGGGAAGTGCACCGACCAGACGCTAACGGCAACCCAACCGGGCCGACAATCATCACCATTGAACGCCCTATCGAGTACCTATTCGATAACAACAATAAGAAAGCCAACGGTTCACTCTTCATTCAGCGTGAAGTAGGACGTGACACGTACTCGTTCAATAACGCTATCTCATCAGCTATGCGTCAGCAACCTAACATCATTCTCATTGGTGAGGTTAGGGATGCGGTTGAAATGCGTGCCGCTCTAACAGCCGCTACCACCGGTCACCTTACACTGACCACGGTACACGCGGAAGACACCGCAGGTATTATTCAGCGACTCATGGGTGCCGCCGATACCGGCGCGAACACACGTGAAGACGTGCTCCGCTCCATTGCGGCATCCGGTCGAGTGTTCGTCACCCAGGCTCTAGTAGACCGAATCGACGGCGAAAAGATAGCCGTACATGAGGTTCTTGTTATCAAGCAGTCAGACCAGGCGCTCATTCAGGCAATCCAAGGCGGCGACATCCGCTATATCCGTCAGTCCCTACAGGCAACCGGTGAAGATATGAGTAGCCGCCTAGTGGAACTTTGCCGTGAAGGTGGGCCATGCTACGTCGAATCAGCTTTGAAGCACAGCCCAGACCCTAATAGGTTCTGGCAACTCATTCAGCTTGAAGAATCTAACGGAATTAAGTTCAACTATAACCCGAACAAGAAGAGCGACGACATTTGGTAGAGTAACCAAAAACCCCTCAAGATTAACCTCTTGAGGGGTTTTTGTCATCATAACCTTATTGGCTTACATGTCTACGGGGTAACAACAGGGGATAACGCCCCTCAATATGCCCCCAGTAGCCCAAAATGCCTGCACATAGGCACGATAAGCATGTCCTCCACATTTGCATAGGTGCATAAAATCACAGCCTTAGAGAGCTATATATGGTTTTAAAGCACCTACTAGAATCTACAAGGAAAGGTGGACACCATACAGAAGTAAAAGCAAAATATGCCCAAACAGAACACCTACAAGCTGGGAATCGAGCACCAGCCATGTAACCCAAACACGTAAACAATATAAGGGGAACCTTCAGCCAATACAAGCTAAAGGTTCCCCTTATATTATGCCCAGCCACTAGAAGCTAAAGACAGACTCCGTATTATCAAACACGCCACCTTCAGGGCGCTCCAACCTGTAAGCAACAATACGGTCAGAAACACCCTCCTCAGTAGCCCACTTATTCACACGGCGAACCATCGTATCCGACGTGCACAGCCAAACCACCTTGCTAAACACCGAACGGTCATCACGGTACTGCTCCAAAATCTCAACCAGCTTACCCCTAGACTTAGAAGAACCACGCTCAACCTCAACCGCAATACTACGAGCCTCACCATTCTCACCACGCGGCAAAATAGCAACAATATCCGGCACATGGAACGTCGCTGTAGAAGCCGCCGACAAAACAGCCCACATCCACTCATTACCACCAAAACACTCAGGGCCAACACCACTACCGCCACCAGCACGCCACTCACGCAAAATCCTAGCACGCTCAGCAATCAAATAATCACGCATCTCAAGCGCATTATTACCCCTCAAAAGACCCTGCAAAGAACCATTAATCTGACGGTCAGAAACAACATTAAACCCACGAAGAGCAGAACCACCCGAAGAGCGACCACCCCAAACACCAACACCAAGATTCAACACGTCAGTAGACCCACACCACAACAAAGCACCAACATACGTAACAAGAACCCTATGCGGAAACTCCATATTACCCAAAGACGAACGCTTAAACGCGCCACCACCAACACCAAACTCATCAAGCCCAACACGAGTACCCACCCAAACACGGTGACCACCAGCACCCGCAACATCAACAGCCTCAATACAGCCCCTAGACTGCAAACCCTTCAAATACTTCAACGCAGTAGCACGAGTAGACACACCAAGCAAAAGCATAGTAGCCCTCACATCAACCCAACCAAAAATACCAATGAAGCTCATAATCTCAACCTCACGGCGAACACCCATAAGACGAGGACGAACACCACCATCAGCACGCTCCTTAGAACGCAAACGCTTCACCCTAGCCGCCACAACATCAGGCGACTCGCCAACCAAAGGCGGCGACACAACATCCACACCACCAACACGACTCAACCAATACGAAGACTGCTCAACAGCCAAAACATTAGAAACTTCAACAGACGACATAACGCCGCCCCTCCCATCATAATCAAACCTAAAAGAAGACAAATCAGAAACACCAACACCAACAGGGAACCCCTGAGAACCAGAACCCGGCGGCGCAACAAGACCACCCAAAACCAAATCCTCAACCCCCACAGACTCACCCAAAGCACGGGCACCAACACCACCAACAGGAACCCTAAACCCATCAGCAACAGCGTTCAAATCAACCGAACCACCAAAAGACCAACGAGCACGCGGCGTAACACCAAACGAAAAACCACCATGAGTAAACACAGAACCAGACCAACCAGATACCGAAGCATCCCACACATAACCCGCACACTCAGACTCAAACGACCTAAACGGCTTAGGAACATCCGAAAAATCCCTCACACCAACACCACGCTCAAGAACCGAAGTGCCACCATGAGGCCAAACAAACCCCTCCGTCACATGAGACAAACCAACACCCGAAGGGAACGCCCCCGGCAACAAGCCAGCACCCACACCAGAAACAGCACCAATAACAGGCTTAGAAACAGCAGAACCAGCCAAAACCAGAACCTCCAAAAAGAATCAACAAAAACAAGGTATAAAACAGGCGCAACCCCGAAAAACCAGAGCCACGCCCACCACCAACATAGCGGCAAATAAAAAGTGTGCTACAATCATAACAGCAATAACGAACCACTCACACTCCCATAGGGAAGAAAGGTGACCACACCCCAATGACCGCACTACTCAACAGCAAGCTCGTAGACTTCAGCGAACACTACGCAGACCCGCAAGAACCACTAAATCTTGAACCAGTCATGAGCTACAGCGAATACATGGCAAACACCCCGTTTAGCCAGAGGCTTCTCAAGATGATGGGCGGTCGCGCCACCAAATCTGAAAGTGAGCAGTAAGAATGGAAAAATACCCTATTCTAGCCCTAGCACTAGAAACCCGTGTGCGCAGGATAGGCGGTGGCCCTGACCTGGCACGTGTGCTAGTCGTACACTTCGTAGACGCAGGCAATAACCCGTGCTACAAAACCTACGGATACTCAGAGAAAACCTCAGTATACGACCTGCCCAACGTAAAAATTGTCTTCAAAAACACCGACACCCCCTACCTTGTCAAGGCGGGGGATAATGGACGTGACGAAATCCAGCTAAGCAAAGACCACTGGAAAAATATCCATACCGGCAACGTAAGCCTAATCTAACCCACCCCTAAGACAGAAAGATATTCAAAACATGAATAACTACACCGTCATCAAAATCCAGTTTGAAACCATCGTAACCGCAATCGAGGATTTTGATGGAACGTCATACAAGACGCGAAGCGCAACCCGCGTACACTACCTACTAACCGACGGCACAGTAGCGTCAGTTCGGTATGACCCCCGCGAGCTGAAGATGGTTCTTGACCAGCACGAAGGTAAACTACCCTATCTCACGGACGATAATGTACTACACGTACACCCGGAACACCTGAAAGACATTAAGACCTCCGTAATCAGGTACTACTAACAAACCCGTAAACCAAACCCCCTAAAACACACCCCGGCAGGGTGGTTAAACACCCCGAAACCACGCAACCCCGCCGGGGTACACAAGCACTACAGAATAGGAAAACAACCTATGCTAAATAACCTTGAGTCCGGCGACATCATCATCACCGACGACCACATCTATAAAGTCACCCGTACAATGCGCACCCTACGAGGTACCCTCACCTCAATGCACATCCTCGGCAAGGAAGGCGTGGAACAGTATGTTAATGCAGAAGGTGGGTACCCCATTAACCTAGCCGCCTTAGTTACTGGAGACTTCGACCACATTAAAAAGTCGGAAAACGTAGACATTGAAGAGCTATTCGACATGGAACGCGGACGAGACAAACTCATCGAAGAATACTCTAAAATCCAGCAACTAGCACCCGGAGCTTACATTCCCTACGGCTCCCCTGATAAGCCAGCTCTTAGCCTGCGCCTCGATAAGCGTGAAGAAGAGTTTAAAAAGGTTAAGGACTTGCTAGAAGAAGCTGGACGTAAGCTTCATGATGCGGCCTGCAATATTGACGCGGGGCGCAAAAAGTATGCCACCAAATACGCTAAGGTAGCAACCGAATACGCCACCTACCTAGCAACAGAAGAACACGACAAGAAGTTCTGCCAAGCAATCAAAGAGGCATACCACGAAAGCTTGCCTTGGGAAAAACAGTCCTTCAAAATCTCTAACCCCCGAATCTACAGCTCCTCACAGCCGACTGTGTTGCACGCACAGTTCCAGAAAAACTCACTTGAAACATTCCATCAGGTACTAAAATCAGCGGCAACAATCCAGTACCTTAATGCCCTAGCAAAAACCCTATACGCCGACCCCATCAAAAAGGGCTAAACCCTACAACAAATAACCCAAAAGGTGCACCCCACCAAGGAGTAAAACATGACAAAACCCAGGAGCCTATCTTACGGGAACATCAACAACCGCTACGTCTTCCACAACTCGTTTGGCACCCCCAGTAGGAACTACTGGACTGCCAATAAAATCGCTAAGCGCGAGAATGAACTCCGCAAAGCAGGGTGGGTAGTACTCCCAGGAACCTTCACTCTAGACAACCCACAGCGAGAAATCGTTGAGGTTAAACCGGGTGCTGAAACCACCGAGCACCTAGTGCGCCTCATCAGGTTCCTTGCAACCAAACATGAGAAGGCAACCGGCACCCCCTACACAATGTACGCCCACCTCAACGTGTCAGCAAACACCAAAGACGAAGGCGGTATTGGTGTAGTCGAAATCAACACCACCTTCACCAGCGACCCCCAAGGTAAACACAATATTGGTGTATCAATGACCACCTACCTAGATGAACCTTGGGAACTCAGTACTAAAGAATGGCTCAAGATGGACGGTAAAACATACCCCATCGGAACCCCCATCTGGAGCGACTGGCACAAAGACATCGAAATCCTAATCAACCCCAAACAGGGCAAATAATCCCACAATATAACGGCAAAGGGCACCCCTGAGCAATCAGTAAAGGGGTGCCCTAAACGCCACACTAAACCACCAACACCAAAAACACGGAGAGTAAAACACCATGCGAATCCCCCTAGCACCCCACACCCTAACCGCAGGCGAAGCGTTCATCCTACAAAACAACAACGAAAAATCCCTATACAAAGTAACCCACACCAACGGTGACACCATCACCGCCGAACGCAAACACACCACCAACAGTGAAACAGCACCCCAAACCATCGCCGCAACCCTACACAACGGAACCCTAACCACCACCACACCAGTACACAACACCCGAACACCCAAAATCATCGACCTCAACCCCCACAACAACAACACCATAAAAGCCACCACCAACAAACCCGAATACACCATCATCACCAAAAACAACGACGAAGACATCAACATCTGGCAAACCATAGAAGCCATCAACCCAGACGTAACCCTAGTACAATCACAAACCAACCCCACCCAAAAACGAGTACACCTAACACCCCAACTACAAAAAGAAATCAACGCAAACACCACCAACCTAACCCCCACCCACACATTCTACCTAAACAACAACAACACAGAATGTGTACCCCACGACGCGGCAAAAGCCCTAAAAACCATCATCAACCACCCCCACTGGAACACCCTAAAACAAAAAGCAATCAAAGGCAAAAACTGGGAAACCACCCTAACCACTGACTACCTAACCGACACATACTGGGAACAAATCAGCACCGACTACAGCGACGGCTACGCATGGGGAGTCTCCTACGACCTCATCATCGACTACACCATCGAATACGCACACGAACTAAAACACCTCACCAACAGCACCGAAACACAAACCCCCTACAGCAAAAACCTAACACCCAAACAACAAAAACAACTCACCACAATGCTAAACAACGTCATCAAAAAACTCGAACAATCCGAATGGTACGAACCCGACCCCGAAGACTACACCATCCCCTACACTGAATAGTTTGCACACCCCCAACCAGTGTGGTAACCTACACCTACAAGCGTCACACCGACACCCCTAAACTTAGCTGAAAGGAACCCTAATGACCCACGCGGAAGCCAACAACAACCCTGCCCCCACCGAAATCGTAAAGAAAGAAATCACCGAATACATCGACTACCTAACCACCCACGGCAACCTCAATATCACCACAGAAAACTGCAACGACCTAGCCTTCAAACTAAAAGCCACCGTTGCAAAATACGTCCTCGAATACCAGCACCAACCCCAACAAACCCCTAAAGAACAAATCCTCAACACCGTAGGCAAACTCTACAATACAACCACTACCTGTAAATACCTCAACATCACCGAAGAAGAGCTGAATCAGCTAGTAGATGACCACCTCATCCTCAAACTCGACGACCACAATAAACCCAAAGGTTACCCCGCCTTCCAGTTCAAAGACGGAACTATTGACCCTGCAATCCAGAAAATCATCAAAACCCACCTAGACTACCCCAGCCCCGGAAAAATCTACTGCTACCCCTGGGAAGTAGCAATACGCCTCACACGCCAAAGCCTACAACATGGCGGGTACAGCATCATAGAATACCTCAACGAATACCCCGAAAAACTAGACGAAGAAATCAACAACCTACTACTATACCTAGACATCAGCACCGCCTTACACTAGGCAATACACTAACCATTACCCCCTCTAGGTACAAAGTAACCCCCGGCAACCTGAATAATACAGGAAACCGGGGGTTTACTAACACCCAAAACACCAAATAAAACACCAGCCCAAAACCGGACACTAACCCTACAATAGGTCAGACACAAACCCGGCAATATCCACCAAATCAACACCCAAACCCACCACTGGCGAACCCACCGGAACATCAACAACACCACCAACAAACCCCTCACTAACACCAGCAGAACCACCAAACAAGCCAGCAGAACCACCACCACCAGAAACAACACCAACCGGTGAACCATAACCCTCACTACCAGCAACAAACCCCAAACCCAAACCAGCAGAACCAGACACAGAACCCACACCAACAGACCCTACAACATCACCCCAAGCGGCACGACCCACACCACCAACAACAGACCCAACCCAATTACGGACAAGCCACCAACCAGCGAAACGACCCAAACCAGCAACCCTACCACCAACCGGCGAAACACTACCCAAACCACCAACAGAACCAAACTCAACATCAGACACATCAACCAATGCAACACCATCAACAGACCCAGACGCACCAACCCCAACAGAACCCGCCACATCAACAAAACCCCCAGGAGCCAAACGCGAACCAAACACCAAACCCCTATGAGCCGCCCCATCAACAACAACCTCAGAACCAACCCCAACACCACCAGAAACCCCAACAACACCAGGCACAAAACCACCAGCACCCAAACCCGAAACACCCAAAACACCACGCCAACCAGAACCCCCACCACCAACAGACAAAACACCCAAAGAAGCCGAAGACAAACCCCACGACACAGAAAAACCACCAAAACCAGACACACCATACACCACAGGAACACCCACCAAAGACACACCCACAGAACCACCAGAAACACCACCAACAGACCCGCCAACACTAGGGCACACATCAACACTCAAAGGAAAACAACCCACCAAAGCATCACCACTAGCAGACCCACCAGAAGTGGAACCACCACCAAAAGGCAACGCGCCAAACCCAGCAGACGTAACACTCAAACCCGAAAAATCAGCAACAAAACCCTCCCACAAAGGCACACCAACACCCACAACAACAGACAAACCACCACCAGAAACACAACCCAAAACACCCGAAGCCCCCTCCACAAAAGACAAAGACACACCACCACTAGTAGGTACAACACCACCACCCGAAGACACACCACCAACAGACACCAAAAACCCATCCCAAACACTAGAAACAGGCACCTCAACACCCAAAACAGACCCAGAACCCACAGACGGCTCACAGGGGCACTCAAACACACCAGAGGCACAATCACTCACCCCAGACACAAAAGACCCCACAGAAGACTCTACAGGGTCTACAGGGGGTACAAACGAGTAACCATACCCCCAAGCCTCCTCCACACCAGACAAAATACTACCACTAGAAGACGCACCCCACCCAGAAGAACCCCACCCCACCTGAACAAAACCAGGCACAGAAAGAACACCACCAGACACACCACCACTAGACCCAGCAGGCGTAGAAGAGGTATAAAGAACACCACCACCAGAAACAACACCATCAGGGGCAGAAGCAACACTACCAGGGCACCAAACATCAACAACAGTAGCATCAGCACCAACACCAGTAGACTCAATAACAGAACCACCAACACTAGGGGTATCAGTATCAATAAGGCGGGTAGTCATCAGTAATCACAATCCTTCCAAAAGAACAAGCAGACATAAGAAAAAAGGGGGTATAAAACCAGCAAGTGAAACACACCACAACAAGTAACACACCCTATACGGCACACCCACCAAGCACTAGACACCGGCACCCAATGCGGAATGTAACACACGACATACTACAAGCACAAGCAAGCGCAACATGACATGTAACACGGTATAAAACACAGGGGTGACACAGACGCAAACAGGCACGAACATAGGTAAAGGTAGGTACAAACACAAAGGGTAATACAGATACAGTATCAGCACAATACCGGGTGTGGTATAAGTACGCCAACAGAGGCATATATAAGCTCATCACAGGTATCACATAACCATAATATGAGTGTGTTATATCTTTAAAAAAATTTTGGGTGTGACACAACCCCCAGAGAAACCCGCAAAAAAATGTGCGGTAACAAAAACCTAACAAAAGACGACCACCCACACCAAACCGTGAATAAAAAAATAAAAAAATTCCACACACGCCACACCCCCCAAAAAACCAAAACCACCAAACCCAAAAACAAGCGCCCATCACACCACCATGATAAACGCCACACCAACAGGGTAACCAACAACACAAGAACAGAATAGAGAAGACACATAACACACACATAGGACACAGGCACAGGTACAGGTACACACAAGTAAGACACACGCAACACACATACACAGAGAACACACACAGACAATACACAAGAGGCACAATAGACAACAGACACACACAAGAGCAGTAACACACGCACACATAAGAGACACATACACACAGAACACAGTAAGCAAGACACAAGCACAGACACACAGACCAACAACAGATACACCCCACACATATAAGACACACACAGTAGACACACATAAAGAGAACATATAGAGAGAAAGGGATAACACACAGACACACAGTAGAGCAGACACAGAACACAGACGGAACACCCAACAGACACAGACCAAGCAACAGACACAACAGAGAACACAGACACACAGGAACAATAGACCAAGACACAGAACAGACACAGAACACAGACCCAATAGACACAGATACATAACAGACGAACACACACAGGGGGAACAACAGGCTAGACAGAACAACACAAAAGCTAGACAGAAAGAACACACACAGAACAAAAGAACAGCTAGACAGAACACGCACAGAAAGGGAACACACAGACACACACACAGTAAGGGAACAAGGGTAAAGGAAGGCTAGACAGGAGGCAGGGTAGTAAAGGGTAAGGTAGGGGTAAGGGTTAGAAAGGGTGGAGGGTAGAGGAGGTGAAGGGAGGCGGTAGGGTAAGGCGAGGGGTAGGGGTGGTAGTGTGGTGGGTGCCTTGGTGTTCTGTTGTTCTTTTTTGTTTTTTGGTGTTGTGTCTGTGTGTATGTTTTTGTGCCTTTTGCCTTGTCGGGGGGTTTTGTGTTTTTGTGGTGGGTGTTTTGGGGGTGTTGTTGGTGGGGTGTGGTTTGTTTGGGGTCTTTTTTGGGTGGTTTTTGCCTGTTTTTGGGGTTGTTTTTTGGTATAATGGTTTTGGGTGCTTTTTTGGGTATCTGGTCCTGTGTGGAAAGTAGCCTTTTGCCTAGTCAGTGCGTTATGCACTGGGGTGCATGTTCTTGTTTTTAGGGTGCCAGATTAGGGGTTCCTGTGCCTTGTTCTGGTTCTAGTTTTTGAAGTTGTTGAGAAAGGGTGTGATTACCTGTGGGTGTGGCTATTCTTTTTTGGGTATGCTGTATTGCCTGGGTGTGGTTCCTTGTAGCCTATTGGGGTGACCTTACCACTGAGCTACGGTATGGGTGCATTATTTTCTGTTCCTTGTTCTTTGCTGTGGCTGTTCTTGCCACGGTTAAGGCGATTGTCATGCCAGGCTAGTGGTCTGAGTATGGGGTGATGACCTGCGGGGCTTGTGGTATACTGTCGGTACCTGATTATTTTCTGATTGAAAGGTTTACCCCCTGATGAATATTTTCACTGAAGCTTTCACCTATAACGGTGATGGTACTTTCACTATTACTGAAGATGCACTGCGTGAGGTGTTCTATAAGCTTCATATTGCCGAAGCTGTAGAGGCTAGTCGTCTAGTGACCTACGATGACTACTACTGGGCGCTTACCAAGCATGAAAGCCGGGCGATTGATAAGGTGGAAGATGAGGCTGAGCGTGACAGGCTACTACGTGACCTTGACGGTGGCGACATTAAGGTACTAGCGGACTATTCCGTGGATAAGCTTAAAAAGAAGAAGGGCGAGTAGGATACTATGGCAAACTTCTTCATAGGGTTGTTCCTGGTATTGGTGCTACTGTTCTTTTGGTCGCGGACTTTTTGGTACATTGCGGGCTGGCTCTTGGGGATGTCCTTATGGGTAAGCGGCTTCGGTTACGCCCTATCCCTAATGTTCAATGACCAATCAGCAACCCCGTATATTTGGGGTACTATCCTGGGTATACCCTTGTATTGTGTCGTCTCAATCTTCTGTTTGGTGTTCTGGGATTCTGCATCTAGTGGTGAAAGTTATGAATCTGATTTCCCTTTGCATCTACCACGACCAAGGGGCGAATCTTCTATACAACTTCCCATTAAGAGGTGAGGAATAACCATTGTCTAATTCAAATTTCATACTTGGTATGCTGGCGCTCAACGTAATTACTTGGGTATGGGGCTCAGCTTGTTTCCTGGACTTGGACACCAAGAAAGGGTGGCGTGGCTTTACTGAGGGCGTTGGTAAGGCGGGGTTTGTGGCAATGTTTTTGAGTCTCTTCTTGGTTGGTGCGGGGGCAATGATAAACCGCCCCTTGCGCGACGGTGAATTTTTGGCTGTAGTTCTGATTGAGTTAGCGGTGTTCGCCGTATCTACCGTGTGCGTATTTATGCCCGATTGGTTCCCCGCTTCAAATGGTGTGGACAGTACGGAATAGTGGTACATTCTTGCGTTCTTTTGAGATACCCACAGTAGGCTAGTGGCGTAAAGAATAAGGGTTGCCAACTTTCAGAGCCAGGGGCATAGTGTACGCGAGCGCCTATAGTGACATAACATGATTGTTACTATAGGCGCTTTTGTGTACCCGTTTTTTGGTTGCGCTTGACAATACCACTGGAGGGTGTGTTATAATTGAAGTATTCCGGTGGGGGTTTCCCGCTAGAGATTATTTGCACTATCTATGATTGGAGCTGTCTACTATGTCTAACGTTATTGAGGTCATGGAACCGTACACCATTGCTCACCTAAAGTTCGCCCCGGTGGACACTCGACACATGGGTAATGTTTCCGCCTGGGAATCGGCGGACATGGCGCTAGAATTTTTCTCTTGGGGCGCAGGTGAAGATGCACACATCACCTATGACGTTCTAGCAACTGACCCGGCAAAGAATCCCGGCGATGACGGTTGGGTTATCGGTCGCGTAAAGATGACCGCCGAGGTGTCCGGTAGTGTCGCCAATGATGAGTCGTTGATGCGCCGCATGTTCGGTGAACTTATCGCCAATATGAAGAACCGTGTGCTTCAGGGGCAGGCTCTTGTTGAGTTTGTGGACGGTCGGCCGGTCTTCGAGGATACTGTAGTGTTTGCTACCGTCTAACCGACACGTCCTAGTTTTTAGCCGCCGGGTGGCTCTCTATACAGAGGGTTACCCGGCGGCTTTACTCATACCCCCTGTATCTTACCCCCCTGTGTTCTTTATGTGACATGCGAGCGCCCCTACGGGTGTGTATGCCCCCATAGGGGTGAAGGTGAACATCTCCATGTCGCTAATGCGCAGTGTATACGAGTGATGTTATACTGGGCGTGTAGCATATGGCGTGTATCAGCTTCTTTAACTATGGCAACATCATATGCACTTGTTCATCTTTTGTTTTTATTCTTCCTACTGAGAGGAATTACCTATATGACTATCAGTGATGAGGGTCGCGCTTTGGTACGCGAATTTATGAAGGTAGACTGGGACGGTGGTTCCCTGAACGTTGCTGTTCGCCCACCATTGGGTGATGATGTCCCGTCCCGCGTGTACTCTGACCATGCGACAACATGCAGTAAGGGTGGGTCTTTGGGGCTTATGGCGCGTGATTGCGCTAAGGCTCTCGAGGCGGCTCTTGAGAAGAGCGTCGGCAATGATGAAGCGTTGCTAGAGTTTGCGAGCGCTGTACTCACCACGCTACGCCATGAGATGCACACGGCGGCAAAGGTTCAGTACCCAGACTACCTGATGGATTGGAGTAAGAAGGTCGTAGCTGAGGTAAACGAACGATACAAGGACGACGGGCGCTCATACGCCTACACCGGGCCGAACGAGTTTACTCTCAAACCTAACCCCTATGACGAAGAACATGAGGAAGCGTAAGGCATGAATATTCTATCCATTGTAACTTTCGTTATGGCTATAGTGACTGGTTTGGTCTTGATATTCATTATGGGTCGAATTGCTAAGTCAGAGTGGGGTGGTGGTGATAGAGTGTCGTTGGTGCTGAGCCTGTTTGTTTGCCTCTGTGGACTTTCTATCACAGTTCTGGGTGTTACCGGGCTGATGCTTACCTTCAGCGGTAGGTAACACCCCTCATGTATTTTGGGTTCACTATCAGAAAGGTATGGTAGTCATGAGTCAATGGCTAATCCTTATAGGAGTGGTTACCGTCATGAGTGGTCAAGCCGTCCTAGTGGAAAGCTCTAACCCGCAAAGCAACGTCCCGGCTAAGGTCACCAAATACGGGGCAATAATTGGTCTTATCGGCTGGGTGCTACTAGCCATTGGGCTAATCATCTAACAGGTCGGACATGCCACCAAACAGGCACCCTGTATGTGAGCACCCACAGCGCATGGTTACGTTGTTGCCCGTGTGGTGCTAGTGGAAGCTTGTGTGGGCGCTTATGTGGTAGTATTGGGGTGGGTTACCTTGAGGGTTCCCAGCATCTTTTGTTTACTGGTTTATTGGAAGGATTGCCTGTTATGGATTTTGTGTGGTACTACGTTTTACTTGTACTGTTTGGTGTGGTTATTTTTGTGGGTACGTTTTTGTTTGCCGAGTGGGATGCCCGTAGGGGTGCCCGTAGGGGTCGCCCAGGGGATGCTGTGAATGGTAAGCTTGGTATGATAACCGGGTTGGTGTTCATAGTTGGCGGGCTTGCAGGGGCGGCACATACTATTTTTAATTAGTGGCTAGAGTGAGCGCCCTTAGTGGCTTAGTGCTAGTGGAAGCTTGTGTGAGTGCCTGTAGTAGCTCTGATGGTACAGCTCAGCTTTGACCGTATAACATATTGGTTGCGGGCGGCTAGTTGCCTCTGCTGATTGGAAGGAATGTTTTTAGTATGACTATCTCGAACGAAGGTAAGGCAATGATTCGTGAGTTCGATAAGATTCACTGGGACGCAGGCAATTTGAATATTGCTGTCCGCCCGCCTTTGGGTAATGACGTACCGAGCCGCGTCTACGCTGACCATGCTGGTACTTGTTCTGGTGGTGGGTCTATGGCTCTTATGAGCCTGGATTGCAGGAACGCACTTGAAGCGGCTCTCACCCAGTGTGAAGGTAATGAGGTTGCTGAGCGGGTGCTTCTTGAGTTTGCAAGCGTCGTGGTGAAGACGTTCCGCAATGAGATGTATGACGCGGCTAAAGTCTGGTACCCTGAGCATCTAACTGATTTCGGTAAGCAGGTCGTAGACGAGGTGACCGAACGTTACAAGTACGACAAGCGGGATTACAGTCCGAAGGGCGAGAACGTTTTCAAACTAGGACCCCCTAACCCGTATGCTGAGAACCCGCAAGACAAGTAGCGGCACAACAAAGCCTATGCATCACTTACAGAAAGGACATACTAACTATGAGTAAAGAAAATGGTCACACTAGTGAGCTAGTCACCAACAATGAACCTGCCATTAAACACACCCACTTCATACCGTCTTACGGTGCGCTTATTGTTGAGAAGCTACTCATGCCTCGACCGCCAAAAGAAGAGGGCGGGGAAGAGCTCCCACCACTTCTAACATTGGGTCAGCTCTCGCTAGTTGTTTTAGCGCTGATTGTTTTTGGTATCATCATTTACGCTGTAGGCCCTCAGGGTGAGTCACCCATCAAGTCTATGGGTGATGCAATATCTAACAGCACAGCAGGAAGGGCACCATAATGTTGATTGGTTTTATAGATTTGCTTGCACCTTTCCGGTTCTTGATTGAATCCCCACCGTGGGTTTCATTCTTCGTGCCCGGTCTTGTATTGGTTGCGGCTTTGCTTGTTCTTCTTGTTCTTACCGTCGCTAATGTGGCGGTCGGACTTGTATTAGCTGTTTATGTCATGATTGCCTGGATTGGCGGGACTCTGGTAACCTTGAGCATGGTTTTTAACCATGCTGGGGTTCATGATATTTTCTTCCAGGGCTTACTTGTGATACTGGGGCTCATGTCGAACACTGTTGTTGCCTCTGTGGTGTTCGGGCTTGTCCTTGGGGCTATTGCAAAGTGGGCGGAATGTTCTGAGCGTGAAGAGCCTGCAGAAGCTGTTGAGTCTGAGCGGGTTAAGACCTACCCCCCATATGAGAAGACCTCTTAGTGCTTATGCGAGCACCCCTAGATGCAGGTAGACCTCTAGGGGTGCTTTTCTTCGCCCACCTCTAGTGACTAGTCCCCATAATGCGAAATAGCCCTAATAGTAACTGCTACCTTACCATCCATCCGTGGTAGCCACCCTGCTACCAGGTGCAACACAGTTTGCGTTCCGGTCATTCGTCATGCTACAATAAGAGTGTCCCGCTAGGTAACTAGTGGAAACAATATACACATAACCTTACTGTTGCGAAAGCCCCTATGTCTTTATCTGCAAATGAAGACGTAGGGGCTTTCTCTTGTGTTATAATCGTGGTGTTCACTATTCCTGTTCTACTTGATACCTGGAGGGTCTTATGTTTTTCTTTATTGGCTCTATCGTCTTGAGCCTGTACGCCTTGTATTCCAAGATGAGCACTGAGGATTATCTCATGTGGTTTGCTCTACTTGTGTTCTTTTCGTTCATCTTTGGCTAGGTAGCCCATTACCTACCCCTGTTGGTTCTTTGATTTGAAAGAAGGTTACACGCCTTATGTCACCCCGTACCGTTGATTCTGTGGTGAAGGATTTCCTAAAAATTGAGTGGGATGCCACTCTAGTAAGCATGACAGCGTACCCACCTGGTGATTATGTGGAGCAACCTGTACGGGATAACATGGCTAGGTCACGCAACAAGGCGGAGGCTCTCGCTAAAGTTGCCGAACAGTCCGCTAAGTACCTTGAGATGGTTGCTAATGGGTCGAGTGGTGACCTTGAGGACTTGCTGATTTTTGCGAGCGCACAGGTTTCTGTGCTTCGTGAGCAGATGGCTAGTATTTCCGATTTGGGGGACTGTTCCGAGCATGTTGCAAGTGAGGCGGGTCGCAAGGTGCTAACTGAGGTTGTTGAGAGGTACGCGCCCTATAGGAAGAATTGGGCTGAACAGCGTGAGAGTAAAGGGCTTGTTTTCAAACAAAACCCCCATGTGAGCTAATTCACACGGTTTTAACTTGCATGAGGGGCTAGTATTGTGTCATAATAGTTATATAAGCAAGGGGGAAGCCTCTACTACTACTTTCACTATTCATCTACCGAAAGGCTGGACATCATGGCTTGGTCTGATTACATTTACAAGATGCCTCATACTGTGACTCTTGAGGGTATCGCTGAGCTTATTAAGGAAGAGTTTGGCGCTGACTGTCACGAAATGATTATCAACCCCAAAGGTGAAGATATTTTCTTCGAGCTCGATGGTGGTGAAAAGTTTGAGGTAAGCATTACCAAGAAGGATAAGAACTATAACGAGTTCACTTTCTCAGGTTTTAATGAGCCTTGCTGTGATGACCCTGATTGTCTCGAGGATTGCGGTAATGAAGACCTCTATGGTGACACTACCGGACACCAGGGGAATATTATCCGCGAAATTCTGGACAAGCTCGATATTCCCGATAGCGACTATTGGCGAATCTGACACAGCGTAAACACCCCCTCGACTACTGAGGGGGTGGCACCTTACCCCTAGAAGGCACAGGAAGCCCATAGAACCCCTGTAGTGTTAAGAGCCTTACAGGAAGGTGTAGTAGGTCTAGGCACCCCCTAGCGCCCCCCCTGGAAGCCCCCTAGTGTGCCTCAATGCCTCTAGGGGTATAATCGGGTGTAAATCCCATAGAAAGCCGCCTAGAACCCCGCCAATAGGTTTAGGGGTGTAACCCATACCATAGGAAGACATAAATCATGCCACACGAAATCATAAAGCTAATTACCGAACACACAACCGAGGTGTATGCCGGGTATGGTCTACTGACCGCCCTGGTCATCGCCGGGTGTACTATCTGCCTGTTCCTAAGCGCTCGCAAAAAGGGCTCGGTGTCAAGTAATACGAAGAACTATCGTAGCGCCTTCTGTGTAGCAATTGGCGGCATGGTGCCCTGGGGTTTCGCTACAATCCTACTGACTAGCGGTACCCATGTGGGTCTACTGGCACTTATCCTAGTGCTGGCTATTCTGGCATCTTTTGCGACCTCAACCCTTGAAATTAGGGGCTTTGAGGTGGTACCCCGTGACATTCTGGCTTTCGTGGCACAGGCGGCGGGTATTGCACTCGCCACTAGCCTAATTACCTTGGTTACCATTGCCGGGATTTAGCCCAATAACCCTAAATACCCTCAGCCCCTTTGCTGTAGTGTGTAGCTCATATACCCCGTAGTTTTCAGCCTTCCATAGGGTATGTGAGCTATTTCACGTGTTTTCGAGTTGCATGGAGGTTATGGGTGTGTCATAATAGAAGTACAGCAAGGGGAAACCCCTAGCGATAAGTTCACTATCTACCCACCGAAAGAGGTTGTAACCATGATGCAGTCCACCACCAACACCACCGTAGCGGCAATCGTAGAGCGTATCGGCTCTGAACCCCTGTACGGCATGAAGAAGCTTGAGATTGAAATCCGCGCAATGGTAGAGGTTGCCACTCAGGAACAGAAGGCACAGCTCGACAAGGAAATCGACGCATACCGCAACAACTTCATGGAAGCACTCAACGGCGACACCTTCAACGAAGAAGCAAGTAACCGTAGCCTGGAATTTTCCGGTCTAATGAGCAAGCTGACCACCTTTGCTAACGGAATCGCTATCTATTGCGAGGTAGCAACCGAAGACGTAAAGGAAAGCTTCAACGGCGACTTCGACGAAATGCCCTATATTCAGCGCGGCATTACCGATAAGGAAGAAATGAAGAAGATTCGCCTCGAGGAAGCCCTGGACGCATTTTCTAACGTATACCGCGGATTCATGCGCCAGCACGACAGCTTCATTGTCGAGTGGGATAACCTGATGCTCAAGTTCAGCTAATCCCCCCCCCATTTACCCCCACTCTAGGAAGTCCCTAGGGGGGGGTAAACCCATCTCTCTATAGGTCTACCCCACCCACTAAGAAAGACCAATCAAGCAAAAGAGAGTAGCCCATACCAGCACTGAAACTCAACATCAACCTCAATACTAAAGAACCAACCCTCGCAGTAATCAAGCTCAAAAAGCCCTGCAACACCCTATATGCCCTAGAGGAAGTCATTAGGGAACAGTCGCAATCACTCTAGATGTACTATGTAAACAGGGGTGGGGCGACTTGGGCACACCTACATGCACAACGAAAGGATAAAATAATGTCTCACTATCATACAGGATACGCTTTCCCTGAAAATCACTCAATGCCCGTTATTGCGAAAACCATCCGCGACATTGAAAGCAATCACTTCATTTCAAAAGAGCATATTGTGCCAGTAGATGAGGTACACGAGATTGATGACACCTATACTGTAATCGGCATTGACGGTGAATGGTTCCATATTACGGCGTATGAGTTTGAGCGTGTCCTATCCCTTAAAGGTGAGCGTAAAGACCCGTACCACTCTGTAAATGTTTTCGAGGATGAATATATTCAGTACTGTGCTGGTGAATGTGAACATGGCGGGGAATGTCCAGCCACAGCCGGTGCCAAACCCTCGAAGGGGTGGGTTATGCTCACTGAAATCATTAAGGCGCTCGGGTACAAGGAGATGTAACACTACAGACCTAAACCCGTAGATTCTAAGCCCTGCCCCTAGCAAATCACCACTAGGAGGTTTCCCCTATATGCCCTACCCCCTAGCCCCTATGTGAGTTAATTCACATGGTTTCAAGTTGCATACCCCGTTAGAGTGTGTCATAATAGTTATATAAGCAAGGGGGAAACCCCAGCAAGACATCTACTATCCATCTACCGAAAGGGTTTCAATCATGGCTAAGGCATACAAGGCAAAGGCAAAGGAAGTACTGCACCTGAGCGTCGAGCTTGACGAAATGGCAAGCAAGGCAGGCGGCATGGCTTACATTGCTCAGCAGATGGGTAAGAAGAAGGGGCTCGTAAATGTGGCTGTTAAGCTTGAGCGAGAGCTTCACCGGAAGGCTTTCAACTACCGCTACCTCTACCTTAGCGCCCAGAACTACCAGGATGATATTCGCGCTATCGACATTGACAAGGTACGCAATGAAGGCGACGCGGCTCTGAAGGCTGTAGGTACGCTCTTCCAGTAAGCTAAACCTTACATTCCCCCTCTAGGTAACACCTAGAGGGGGGGGTAACCCCTCAAACATAGTTCACTATCCACCTATGGAAAGGTATCAACAATGGGTTTCCTTGGCTTCCTCATCACCCTACTCTGGCACTAAACCAAACATCATCAATCCACTAACCACACCCCTAACCGAAAGGCTCTAATCATGTATAACGAACGTATCGTATTTGCAATGGACGCACTCGATGAGGAAGTTAAGGCACGCCTCATCAATGGTGAAACCCCTGTAGTTACCAGCCTTGAGGTGGATTACATGATTACCCCTCATGATGATTACACCAGCGGAATTATCACCTTCCATTTTGAAGGTGAATATGAAAGCGAGGAAGATTGGCACACTGTAGAGCTTGACGGCTCACCCACTGATTACATTGAGCTTGCACACTGTCTAGTTGATGACCTGGATATTGACTGGAAGGAACGTAAGGTCTACATCTATCCCTAGCGAAAGACCCCCTCTATGGAAACATTTAACCATAGAGGGGGTTTCCTTGTGCCCGTGTCACACATGACCACTCAGCCCGCATCATGTATAATAGGGGGTGAAATTTAACCCTCACGAACAAGGAAGTAACCCGCATGACTGAAACCACCCCCACCCCATACGAAGACCTACTACGGGAAATCTACGTCGAGAACGCCGCCGCTATCGCCTCCAATACTGGGCGTGCTGACCGTACCGGAACCGGAACCTTTGGCGTGTTCGGGCGGCAAATGCGGTTCAATCTACGCGACTCGTTCCCGCTCATCACTACAAAGCGCGTACACTTCAAATCCGTAACAGTAGAGCTACTATGGTTCCTGCGCGGCGATACTAACACCCGGTGGCTCCAAGAACGCGGCGTAACCATCTGGGACGAATGGGCGGACAGCAACGGCGAACTAGGGCGCGTATACGGTGCCCAATGGCGCACCTGGCAAACCCCCCGTGGTGATACAGTAGACCAAATCGCCCGCCTTATCGAAGGCCTCAAAAACAACCCCTATTCCCGCCGCCATATCGTAACCGCATGGAACCCCGCCGAAATAGAAGACATGGCACTACCGCCCTGCCACACCATGTTCCAGTTCCATGTGAACGAACGCCCCGACGGGGTTAAAGAACTATCCTGTCAGCTGTATCAGCGTAGCGCTGACATGTTCCTCGGGGTACCGTTCAATATCGCCTCATACGCACTACTGACCTACATTATCGCTGACCATGTAGGAATGGTACCGGGCGACTTCGTATGGACAGGCGGCGACTGTCACATCTACGCAAACCACCTAGAACAGGTGAAGAAACAGCTAGGTATCGGACTAGACCCGGACGGTAATCCCTACCCGGCACGTAAACCCTACCCGTACCCCAAACTAGTTATCAAGAACAAGAAGCCCTCCATCTTCGATTACGAGTACGAAGACTTCGAGCTACTGGATTACAAGTACCACCCCGGTATCGCCGCCCCGGTAGCTGTATAATCGACCTTGAATCAAACATAATCCCCTAGAAGATAAGGAAACCTAACACTAATGCTAATCGTAGGCGATATTACCTGGCACGCCGAAAACGTCGCGTTCTACATCAAACGTATGCACAATCTCCAGAAAAAGGTAGAGAACGCAATCCTCGACCTCGACAAGGAAGCTAAGAACACCGCCCCATATGGCGTAACCGACAAGTTCGGAGTAGAAGACCCGAACCTACTAGAAGCTATCGACAAAATCGCGCACGCTAACGAAGAAGAAATGCAGACAGTCAAGGAAAATTACAACGGGTACATGGATAAATTTCGTACCCATAATAGGCACAGTGCACGACGCGCTAACCTGGCAAGCGTTTCACTAGCCCTTGAATGGTACTCAGCTGATGCCCTGTCCGTACTGTTCCACACCCTAGAGGAATATGCCGACAAGGGGGATGCCACTACCTATTACAGGCTTACAGACCTAGAAGAGGCAACACTAGAAATTCTCGACCGTTGCGAAAAGGCATACATTACAAGCTGTAGCCCTGTACCTGTACTTGCTGACCTGGGTGGCAAGCTTCGTTCCGTCCTCCAACGCGGATAGCTACCATGACGGCTACACTAGGCGCAATATGGGCGCAAACCTTCGACGGCATTATCGGACGTGACGGGAAAATGCCCTGGCATGTACCTGAAGACCTACAACACTTCAAGGAAGTAACTTCCAACAAGCCGGTCATCATGGGTAGGCGAACCTGGGAATCACTACCTAATGCATATAAACCACTTCCAGGGCGCGTAAACATCGTCGTCAGCAGTTCAGCCGCATACGGAATTGAACAGTGGGACGGTGCAACCTGGGTACCTACCCTAGATGCCGCCCTAGAAGAGGCATACAGGGTGCAAGAAGTCACTAGTGGCGGCGGTAATGACCAGGCAGACGCATGGATTATCGGCGGCGGTACACTCTACACCGAAGCACTCGCCCGTCGAAAGCTACCCTATTACGGGCGCGTACACGTCATTGAACAAACCATGCTGGCAACAGCAGACTTATGGCGCGACATACCCGGCGACACCAAAGCACCCGAACTAAACCTAGACGACTGGGTAATCACCAACGAACAGCTACCTAGCAAAAGTGAAAGCGGCTGGATTCGCACCGGGCACAGCGGTAGGCACCCAGTCATCTACCAGTTCATCACCTACACTCGGAAAACCAATACCACAGATAAGGAATAACGAATGGAAGACAAGAAAAGCGAAATCATCAGGGCGTGCGTAATATTCTTCTTGTTTATTGGAGTAGTTGCAGGATGCTGGTTCTTGTCCGCTGAGTACGCTAAGGCACTTGACGCGAAATTTGACCAAACCGTCACCTACACTATCAACCCCAACGGCGATAAATTGGGTGATGGAGCCATGTACGGTATTGATAACCTCAAGATAAGCCAAGAGGAAGGGTATTACAGCTGGAAGGAATACCTGGTGTTTAACGGCTCAGTAGATAAAACCGTCGATACCAAGTACGACACGACCAGTGAAGTTACGGTCATAAAAGACCTGAAAGAGGTGGACGCTGAACCACTAGTAGAGCATCAAATCGTGTACAAGCTCAACAGGGAAGCTATCGCGAAAAACAAAGAAAAACACCATCAAGATACCGTGTGTGTCAAAGGTGGTGAGGCGCGAGAGTCCTACGTGTACCCAATCTGCCAGAGTGGATGGAATACTGAATCAGCCCGATTCGTAAAACACCACTACATTATCCACATCCCCGAAAACACCGACTCGGCAAACTACCACTAAACACCCCCTATAGTCACCCATTAAACCACTAAGGAACTAACCATGACCCACCCCGAAATCTGGCTAATCGTCACAGGCGTAATAGGCGTTGCCTTCTTCGTTATCTTCGTTGGTATTATTCCCAGCTGTATATCCTCACAGGCACGCAAAGATGAAGAGTACGACGATGACGAAGCGTGGGAAAACGCCCTTGTGGGTATGGCTTGCTTCTGGGCGGCTTGCATACTAGCACTTTTCGTCACCGCATACGCGCTCAAGAACGGGGTGCTTGGATTTGCGACGTTCATCGCACTCATTATTGCGGTAGTGGGTATCCTCCTTGTCGCACTCGACCCAGGCTACGACCCTGAAGAAGCGTACATCAAAGCTGGACTAGGAGCAATTATACTACTGCTTATGTTTGCTCTTATCCCGGCAATGACTATCCTCGGAAATGAAGCCAACGCGAAAAAACTGACGGAAAACGCCAAATTCGACCAGGCTATCACCTACCACCTAGACGCTAACGAACATAAGCTAGAAGGCGAAACTGTAACCTACCCCATCAACAGCCTACGAAGCAACCCTAGCGGCGACACTTACACCTGGCTAGAACGCAAGGAAGACGGGGCACTGGTGACACGTACCGTCCAGAAAGTGAATGATGACCGCTACGAGGTCACCCTCAAGGACGACCTGCCCGCAACCGACACGGAAGCCCGCGTAGAACGCATTGTCGAGTATCAGGTGAAGAGTGAATACATTGCCGCTGGCAAAGAAGCTTGCATCGACAAATACGCCCCCGACGGTTTTGGTCTATACCCTAGCTGTAATGACGGGTCTGAAACGGTGAAATTCGCGAAAACACGAACCATTATCCATATTCCCGCCGGTAGCGTCGATAAAATGGTACCCGTAATTAACCAATAACCACACAAGCTACCATAAACGAAAAGCCCCGCATCTTAGGTTAATTCCTAGTGCGGGGCTTTCCTCTATGGTGTAGCAACAAAATGCTGGTATCAACATGGACAGCCATACAAACAAACAGGTAATATGAATAATAACCACACCACATACTAACAATGAAAGAAGGCGGAACACGCCGCATGGACTTCCTGCAAAACAGCACCATATTCCCCTGGGTAGGTGCCTTCCTAATCTTCTACGCCCTGATAGCTCTATTTATATGCTTCTTCATTCTAGTACCTCAAAAATTTGGGGCTCTCGGTGAAGATGAAGAACCAACACCTAAAGATGTGGTGAACTACTTCCTTATTGGTGGTGGTGTAGCAGGCGCTCTAATCGTACTGGTTGGTATTGTGGGCTTCATTAGTGGTAGCCCCGAAACCCGTAAATTCTTTTCACCAGGCGACATGGGATTAGCCCTTATCGCAATGCTTCTCATTGTGGTGCTTGTGTCATTCCTGGCACCCCTCATTACACTAGCCGTCACATTCCTACTGAAAGTCGTAATCGTGACGGTAACCTGCCTGGGCACCACCCTCATTATCAAGCCACTACAAGCGTGGGGTGACTTCCTGACCCGCAAAACAACCGGCAAAGAAGAGTAAGTAACCCTGAAAGCCAATAACCTCCCGGTTATAAAGCCGCCCTATGAAACAGGGCGGCACGGGGTGGTAAACAACTCATAGTAAGATACTACAGATAAGGAACCGTAAGAAATCATGGAAACAGAAGAAAGTGTTACCTGGCACGCCGAAAATGTCGCCCACGTCATCAAGCGTATGCACCACCTTCAGAAGAAGATAGAACGCGAACTAATCGCCCTTGAGAAGGAATCACCCAACAACCCCGGCGGCATCAATGAAAAGTTCGGTGTAGAAAACAAGGCGCTACTAGAAGCTATCGACCGAACCGCACATTCCGACAAGAAGGAGCTGAAAGAAGCGGAGGGTAACATCCGGGACTATGTAAAGAAATTTACTACTCTCGATAATGGGTTGAGGGCAAACCTTAATTACTTGGTGCTGGCTCTTGAATGGTGCTCACAGGACACCTTGCTCGTATTCCAGTCAATCCTAAAGGATAATAATGGAACACGTGTAAGTAATACTGTTACTAGCTACTATTTGAAAGAGCTAACGAAGGTTGCTCTTGATATTCTAAATCGTTGCGAAGATGCTTATGCTAGTAAGGAATCAATAGTACCTACGTTTGACAGTGAGCTACTGTACTTGAAGGTCAAGGGTGTTCGTAAACCCAAGGGCTAGATATTCAATCCATGAACTATAGGCGCTACTCCAATACTGCTGGGGTAGCGCCTATAGTTATGTGCGCTAATTCACGTGTTTTCAATTTGCATATAGTTTAGGGGTGTGTTATAATGGTTACATAAGCGTTAGGGAGTCGCCCCTAAAGCCACTTCCATTATCTATCTATTGAAAGGTGACGAACATGCGTAACTTTAAGTCCGTAGGTGCTGTTGCCGCTATTGCCGCCGCCTCCATGCTTGCACTCACCTCATGTGGTATGCGCCCCGCAACTTGTACCACCAACGAGACTAGTCAGGAAACCCGTATCGAGATTCGGAACTACAAGCCCGGTTACAGTGAATGGATTCACGAAATGCGCCCGTGCCTGAACGCTAACGGTGGCGTAGACATGTGCCCCTATGACGCTCGGGAATGGAACCCTGGCAAATACGAGTGGCGTACCGTGGGTGACCACGCAGACCCCGAGGAAGGGTGGAAGAGAGAATCAGGTGACCCTGAAAAGTCCAGCACCGGGTACTCTTACATTCAGCACAAGGAAAGCGATACTACCGTGTGTGATGGACGCGAAGAGTTCAAGGATAAGGACGGTAAGGTTATCAAGCACAATGTAACCGATACGTTCTATATTGCCGAGTAACCCCCCCCAGCTAATCTTATACAGGCACCCCCCTTACGTAATACCCCTATGTATTGCGTAAGGGGGTGTTTTTGTGCCATAATTGACCGCATGACAGTAAAGAACACCACGGAAACAAGCCATGACACGAAAACCGTAACAGCAACCCTAACCATTGGGAACCAAACTATCAACCTCAACCTACCCGAGGTTATGCCTGAATACCTTGAAGAACTGGGAAACCTTGCAGAAAGTGAAGATTTCCTAAATCTTCTATCACGTAACATTGGCGGCATAATCGCAAACTACCAAGAGCCAATCCATATCCGCGACATAGTAGGTAAAATGTACAGCACCGAATCGGTACGTAAATATCTAGGCGGCATTACCCAAGAAGAGCTAGAAGCCCTCATAGAAGATAACCTAATCCTCCATGTTAAGGACAAGAAGGGCAATATCGGGTACCCCCTATTCCAGTTCAAGGACGGCACCATCAACCCAAAGGTTCAGAAAGTTATGCGGATACTACTCAAACAGCACCCCACCGACTATGGGCTCAAGGGCGGGCGCTCAGAATGGGAAACCACTATCTGGCTCGCCAACCCCTGCAAGATGTACGGCAACAAGTCAGCTGTAGAATACATGGAAGAATCCCCAGAAGCATACCGTCACGTCATCATGGACGCTAAAGCCGACGCAAACGACCGCTACGCCAATTCCTAGAGCAATAACACGTAAGATAGCACCTGAGTATTTGGCATGTGGCAACCAGTCACATTATAATTGATTGCAGAGATTAGAAGGCTCAAACCCCGCCCCTGACAACCTATAGGGGGATGCCAGGGGCGGGGTTTCATTTTTTATCTAAGGTCGTGAGGGTTATCACACACCGCCTGGCACCATCAATCCCTACAGTGTGTTATAATAGTTTCCATGAATGAGATTACTATTACCACCGAAAACGTAACCGCACCCGAGCGCCTTGCAAGGCTCGACCTGAATAAGGTTGTCGCCCTACATGAAAGCGGCACTGAGGGTGAGCTTCGTGAGCTTGCAGAGTACCTGGGTGTACCGGCTGATACCCTAATTGCTCGCGCTGAATATTTCCAGTCTGTAAAGGGTAAGCCCGCCTATTATGGTGACTTCTACACTATGGGTCAGATTATCATGAATCATGACTACTTTGGCATTGACCCGGACGAAGAGCTGTATTCCTATGAGGTGCTACAGAGTGACCTTGAAGAATGCGTTCACCCCTTTGAGGTTCAGGGACGTTTTGCGGGTATCCCCAATGCTGTATTGACCGCCGATAAGGGCATTAGCCCTGTGGGACTTATGGCACTTAGCCATGCTGAGTTTGGTTGCCCTGGAGGTAGTGAAGCTGATAAGGCAATGTTCGCCCTGGAACCTAAGCCCGAGCTAGGTTACGTGAGCCTTGTCGAATACGCCCGCCTGAGCGGCGAGTACTACAGCGCCTTTAATTCTCACGTGTACCGCTTGAGGCGACGGGCTGAAAAGCGTGAGCGTGCGCTAATGAAGGATTCTTAACCACTGCTTACTAAACCCCCTATAGATACTCTCTATAGGGGGTTTCCTTAGCCTAGAAATAAATGTGACTTAATTTGCATGTTTTCGAGTTGCATGGGAGTTAGGGGTGTGTTATAATAGTTATATAAGGTAAGTAAGGGGGTTACCCCCCCTGAATGTTTCACTATCTACCGTGAGGTTGCAATCATGTCTTTCATCAAGAACATTATTTCCGTTCTAGGCGGCTACAATGAAGAGTCGCCCTCCAAGATTACGAACGTAAAGCGCATCACCAACTGGGATAACGTAGACTTCCTGACCCTCTACAACTTTTGGCTAAAGGACTTCCTAGAGAAGGGCGGCAAGATTACCGACTTCCAAGACCGCCCCCACCCTAGCGGCGCGCACCTCCTCGTTCCTGGCGTTCAGGAAATCCCCGAGGTTCGCCCTGGTCACCGAAATACCGCTGACATTTACATTATGCCGCCTAAGTTTGATGCCGCTAAATACAAGAGCGACCTTATCCCTTACCTCTCGGGTAACAAGCTGTTCGGCTGGACTAACAGCGGTAAGAAGCCCGTGTACTATGGCAGGTGGGTGCCTGCATTTACCGATACTATTGATAAGGAAATGACACTAGACGAAAGTACCCCTCACGAAATCCGGGCACATATCCTAAACAACCTTGCAGAACAGGATGCAGATGACCGCGCCTGTGATATTAGCCTCGCGTTGCATGATATTCAAGCGGCTTATGAGGATGAGCATGGTATGCGCTTCATGCGCTCTGAATTTATGAATCCCGCCAAGGAAGTAGAAAATATTGCTGAAGCCCTGGCGTGGTATGGGAAGATTAAGGGTGAAGCCAGCTCGCCCGCCCTTGAGTGCGCTACTATTTCTATGTTTGTGGACTTTAGCCGAGGCGAGATGTGGGGGTTCCGTAAAAACCTTAATTGGCGCTCGGGGCTTGAACACTTCAAGGATAAGAATCCGGCTAAGTACCTCAAGGAAATGGAGGAAAGCACGAAGAATGTTAAGGTAACGTTTATTTCACGTAATACCGCTGTCGTTACCGACATGGGGTATGCATGGGAGGGGTACTATAAGCACCAGCCGATTATTTGCCTTACCGCCGTGTCACCTATGACTCAAGACCTTACCGGTTACAGCTACACCATTGAATCTGTAGAACTAGATGAAGAGTGGAGCCCCGCTAAGGTAACGTTTCGAGCTTAGGGGTGCTTGACCCGCCATTCTGTTCTTGCAAGGGGTGAGCAATAGGGGGGGGGTTCCCTATCTCGAAAATTAATGTGACCTATTTCATGTGATTCTGGCTTGCATAGGGGTTGCGGGTGTGTCATAATAGAAGTGTATCGAGGGGTTAGCCCCTCAAGTAATCCACTGTCTACCTATGGGAAGAGGTTCCATCATGGCTAACGTTTTCTGCACTTTCGCACAGGATATTGAACTCCCCGTCGAGTTTGATGCACCCTTGACCTGGATTAGCAAGACCCAGGAAGCCGAAAAGCTTACCATCAAGTTTGAAGCTGATATTGAGCTTCAGCGTGACCGTTTCGGTAGTGTCAGCCCGTTCATTGATGCAAGCTTGAAGCTGGTAGACGCTAAGAACAAGGTCAAGTACCGCGCAAAGCTCAAGAAGGACGCACTGTGTGGTATCGAGTCCTTGGTACTCTCTGCATATGACAGTGATGTTATGGTCGAGAATTACACCATCAAGAACACCCCCGAGGGTGCTGTGGTAGCTTTCCGTGAGATGGTAAAGTAACCACCCCTCCCATGCGGCATACCCCCTATGGGCTCTACCCGCCATAAGGGGGTACCCTAACCCTAATGTGATTAGATTCATATGGTTTGGATTTGCAAACGGGTTAGGGTTGTGTCATAATAGTTATATAAGGCGATGGGGAAACCCCTAGAGCTACAGATTTCCCCCTTTTTCCTATTTGGAGGTTGTTCATCATGACTAACGCAAACGTTGTATCCGCTAAGGCAAACGCAATCGCTAAGGTTCGCGAACTTCTTAATGAGATTGACGGTAAGCGCGCCGAGCTCTTTACCAAGGCTGAGGCGCTTCACGCGGCAATGGTGAACGACCCCGAGGCGCAGGTTCCTTACACCGCCGCTACTAAGACCGACCGATTCGTTGCTTCCTACACCGCTGAACATGCTGTAGGGGCTATCATGGATAACCTTGTCGAGGCGGGTCGAGAGCTGATTGATGCCGCTAAGGTCTTCAACGCACGTATCGAAGATTCAACCTTCAACACGGCGGACGCTAACGGTCACCTCGCAATGTTTAAGATTCGCACCGACCGCGTAGCAAGTGATGTAAACCTTCAGGAAGGCGCAATCAAGGCTTTCTCTGAGAATGGTTACGAAGCGGGCGTTACCGCTCACCATCACGCCGTCCGTGCACGGCAGAAGCTTTACGGAGCATAAGTCGTAAATGGTAGATAGATACCCCCCGGGAAGCCGGGGGGTGCACCCCTAAGCCATAAGCAACCAAGAGCACCTAGACATAACACCCCCTGAAAGGAACCACGCCATGAGTAAGCACGCCGCTACCACTACCGCCCAGGAATTTAAGGAATGGGCTAGGCTCGATTACATGACCGATACTATCCCGCCCCTGAACCCCGGCGACCGCCTCGACTTCTTCTATGAAGATGACAAGTCATACTACATGACAGGATATGTCAGCGAATCCACCCCAGGTCGTATCACCCTGCAAGACGCTAACGGCAACCCTATTGGTACCCTAACTGTCGCTGAATACAGGCGCGAATGTGAAGTGTGCTGGGAGATGGAAGAAGATGATGCCCATGAAGAGCGAACCTGTGACAGTTGGATTACCTTCAATTCCCTAAAGTACACGAAGCCCGAAAATGGGGAGGAATATCAGGCACTCAGCCCCGAGCTAACCAATATCCCCTAATACCCCCTTGTTACCCCCTGGAAGCCCCTTAGAGCCCCCTAAGTGATTAGGTGGTAAGAATGGTACACCAAGGGTAATATACCCCCCCAGAAGGCGTAGAGCGCCCCCTGTAGGACACTAAGCCCTATAAGGGGCGTGTCATCTATTGAATAGGTGGCAAACCCCTATATTCAACCCCCGCACTCATCATTTAGCCCCTTGTGACTTAATTCATATGTTTTTAAGTTGCATAGGGGCTATGAGTGTGTCATAATAGAAATATAGCAAGAGGGAAACCCCTTAAATAGTCCACTATCTACCTATGGAGGCTCCATCATGGCACAGGCAATCGTTACCGCATACGAAAAGGTTGCACAGGATTACGCAAAGGCACACGCTAACTACAAGTCCCTGTTTTACAGCCTGATTCAGACCTGCAAGAACAACGGTGTATCCACTAGCAAGGTTGTATATTGCATGGGTCGAACCATTGAGGATATGGGTCAGAAAGTTAGCCGCCTTGAATACAACAAGGGACTGCTTGACCTTAACGCCCACCCCGATTTTGACCTGGGCAATGAACAGTCCGTAAAGGACTTGGAGTTCACCATTAACGAGCACCGCCTTAGCCTGGAAAAGCAGGAAGCCGCCTGGACTGAAGCTTACACCTATTGGGTAAACAAGGCTAAGGGCAACTAGCCCCTGAGAGTGTAAGCCGCCCGGTCATCAAAGGTAACCGGGTGGCTTATACTTTACTCCAAGAATCAATGTGACTAGGTTCACATGGTTTCGACTTGCACGCCCGGCTAGGGTGTGGCATAATAGTTATAGAAGCAAGGGGATAACCCCTTAGCAAATGCATCTACTATCTACCTACTGAAAGGTGTCAATCATGTTCTACCCCGGCATTGGAATTGCTTACACTAAGCTTACCCGCGAGGAATGTGAAGCATTGAAGAACGCTAAGGTTTCCGTCCGTATTATCAACAACACCGAGGCGGATAACGCACAGGAAGAGCACGCCGCTCAGGGTGTACAGGAAGCTACCGTTATTGATTCTGGCACCGACTTTGCCCGCCGAATCGAAGAGCTTCTTAATGTGGGTAACTCAATCCCGGTACGTCCGGTTATCAACCTCGAAGAGCAGACCTATGGCACCTCTGAACGTAAGTACTATGTAGCACGCATCTCTAAGGTTGCACATGGCGCAGACCTTACGATTAGCCTGCTGAATGATATTGACTTCCTTGTAGCGGGTGACATTCAGGTAGACCCGAACACCACCTACACCGTATCGAACTACAACACTGAGGGTAACAAGGTCACCATCACCCCCCTGGGTGAATAAGCCCATACACGAAAGGAACGAACGCCATGAGCCGCCTCGTTGGTAACGACGACATTTTCCGTATCATTGTCCCTAAGAGTGTAACCATCCATGACGTAGAAGAACGCCTAAACTCCATGCGTGACGTGCTGGATATTACAGAACTGTACGGTGAGCCCAAAACTGAAACTTTGGGGCGTATCAACCTGTCGCGCCGCCAGCGTGAAGAGCTTATCTCTATCTCACTTGAGGATGGAGAAAACCTATACCGTGGTAATAATATCCTTGATGTGCAAAGCTCAACCCACTGGGACGAAGACGGTGAAGAGTACTACCTTGAGCCTGTAGAGTTCCGGTCTGTCGCTGATGCCCTTCTAGTGTTCGAGGTTGATGGAATCTACTAGGCATATGCAATGGGTCTAACCATGAAGAAGGTAGATTGAACCCACGCTTGATGTTCAGGTGGGATATTGGTTAATATTCCGCCTGAACATCAGCAAGAGATTTTCCTGTACTATAGATAGATGAACATATTGATAGATACTGTAAGTGCCGTACACCCTGCAAGTTTCCTTATGGCTTCTCTTGCATGGCTTGTTTTTGTAATTCCCGGTCTAGCCGTCGCCCTACTTTGGTGCCTAGCTCTTTGGATTGATGATAAGGCGGGGGACAAGTTTAAACTTCTTGGGTTTGTTTCAGTATTCCTAGCTTTTTTGGTTACCGTTTCTTCATCTATTGCCCTTATCCCGATAACTCTTGGTGCACTAGGTTACGTTGGGCTTGGTAATATGGGTATTACACCCCTTCTTGTCATCGCTTCTTATGTCACAAACTTTGCTGTCGGTTACAGTTTGACTCTAGCGTTCACGGCTAAGTTTGTACCCGCCGCCAGGGAATTGCTTTAGCCGTATAATTCGCCACCATAACCCCTATGTGAGCTATTTCATATAATTCTGGCTTGCATAGGGGTTATGGGTGTGGCATAATAGTTACATAAGGCAATAGGGGAACCCCTAGAGCACAGTTCACTATCTACCAACTGGAAGGCTGGACATCATGCAGACCGCAAACCTGAACGACACCATCAACACCCTCACCGACCGTATTGGTGCTGAAGCCCTGAAGCGTATGGCTGACTGGGAAATCATGAGCCGCGCACACGCTAACGTATTCCAGCGCCAGCCTAACCGTATGCAGTTGGACGTGATGATTCGCTCTTACGGTAAGGGTTTCGCAAACACTATCGACGGAGACATTTTCAGTGACGACAAGCTGGGACACTCTATCGAATCCAGCCAGCTTGTAACCGCCCTCCATGAGTTCGCAAACCGTGTAAACCTCTACCGCGTGGTTGCAACCGACGATATTAAGGAAATCCGTAGCGGCGACTTCGCTACCGAACCTTACGAAGAGAAGGGCATGACCAACCTCGAAGAAATGAAGGTAGCACGCCTCACCGCCGCCCTGAACGCACACAAGAAGAAGGCGCGCATCTTCGAGCGTGAATTTAAGACCCTCCTGCACCGCTACGAAGACACCAAGCGACAGGGTGGTGTGACTGTTGCCGATTTTGTTGATATTGCATAGATACTTTAATATTGATAATATTAGATTTATCACCAAGTAACCCAAGCATACCAAGAGAGGAGGGCGTGTTGGCGAAGAGCCGGACCTATAGGGCGTTTGTCGCGCGCCCTACCCACATTCTAGACCTGAACGGTGAGCTACTAGATAGTATGCCCGTCATGGCTCAGCTCGTGTCTGAGATTCAGGGTATCTCGTCTTACGCTACTTACGTTACCCGTAATGATACTCAGCTTGAGGCGGGTCTAGCAATGGCTGGTTCTGTTCAGCCTGCTACGGCGGGTCGCCGGGCAGGTGTAACCATGCCTGATTTCCTGGCGAGCGGTCGTACAGGCAAGTCGCGCAAAGAGTGGCTGGTTAGGTATAACGTCGTCACAGCTTACCGTTCCTGGCAAGAACGAACCAAAGCCGTCAATGGTGAAAGTGATAAGTATGTGAGCCAGGGCTGGAAGCGCACTATGAACGCCGCCCCACCGTCGTATGGCGAGGGGGACTTCATCAACCTTGGCGCTGTCGATAAACAATACGCTCTCATTGAGAATACCCCATTTACTGACGGTGAAATTGTTCTCAAAATGGTCATCCGAGGCGCTTGGTACCAGCTAATTTTCAACTTCGATAATACCCGCTTCACTGAGGGTAAAGTGACTTTGCCGCTCATTAAGGTGGAGGATAATCACCCTGTTTTCATTTTCAGTGTCGTAACCGACAATCCTATTGTCCAATTCTCCAGTGACTACACTGTCGGCGTGGACGTTGGTATTAACGATTATGCTACCGTCGTGGTTCGCAATACAGTAACGGGTAAAGTTACTTACCAGACGACGCTTTCTCAGCGTGTTCATTCGTTGTGGAATAGTGTTCGTGCGTCTGAGCGTCAGGTGAAACAGCTCCGTAAGAAAGCTGATTCACTGTCCCTGTATGACCGTCAGGCAATTATGGCGGCTCGTGACGAGGCTGACCTCCACCGTAAAGCCGCCTCTAGGAAGAAACGTGAGCTTGCGATTCTTGCGGCGCAGGAAATCACCTACCTATCCCACCAGTTTAATAATGCTGTGGTTGCGGTTGAAGACTTGAGCTGGATTAGTAACACTATGCAGAACGGGCGCTGGAATCGTGGCGCTTTCATGCAGTGGCTCACTCATTATGTCAGTCAGAATGGTGGCTGGGTGGTTGCCGTAAACTCTGCTAATACGTCACAGTTGTGCCACAAGTGCGGGTCTGAGGTTGAGCGCCCTGAGCATAAGGTTTCACGGTGCCCCGTGCATGGTGACATGGATAGGGATGTTAATGCCGCCGTGAACATTGCGGCACGTGCTGTGCCGAAGGTTGAGAAGGCGCGTGCGAAGCGTTCCGGGAACAGTAAGCTCCAACCGCAGGCTCCCCTGAAAACCCCTATTGCTAGGGGCTCTTTGAAGTATCCCGGCAGGGATAGGACGAAGAACGTTCCTACACCAAAAAGGAAGAATCACCCCCGAAATGTTAAGGAGGTGACTCTTCCTATTAGCCCCGCTAGGGTCATTCCGACCACCGTACTAGCGGACTGTAACACTTGTAGCATCAATGTTACGGAGACCAGTGAAGCGGCTATCAAACAGGACAATATAACTTATGAATGTAGGTTATACAACCCTATTTGATACGGTAACGAAGTACTGGGTACCGAATAACCCAAACCCCCTACCACCACCCCTATGGACTCTGCCCACCATAGGGGGGGGTACTATGCATAACCCTAGACGAATACCCCCTACTGTGATAAAGTAGGGGGTGTACTTATATACCCAACCAAAACACCCCCTGAAAGGAACCATAACAGCCATGCGACCTAACGACATTCACGAAGGCGACGGAATCCTAGTCCTCGTCCAAAACGAGCCGCAGACCGAAGGGATGCGCACCCCAGAGCCGGGCGCACTAGAGGTTCACGTCGCGCACATTCTCACTGTCACCAAAGCAACCCCCAGCGCACTGGAAGCCAGCACTGAAACCAACCACGAAATCATTACCCTAAACGCCGCCACTACCGACCCCACCCGGAAGGTTGTAGGTACAAAGGCTGTGACTCTTGCTGGGCTGTTTACGCATGGTAGGTAACGCTATTCCCTTGAGTGGCGCTCATTGGGGCAATAGCCTATCATGCATGTATGCCAAAAAGTGACGCACATCACATAAAATCAACTTGCAACACAGAAAATACTGTGCCATAATAGTTATATAAGCCGCCGGGGTTATCGAGAGTCCCGACAGCTTACACAATGAGGAATATTAGCAAAAGACTGAATGTGACACGAAACACAGAAAGTCGAGTTGCATACCCCAAAAGGGAGTGCTATAATAAAACATGTGCTCAACCGAACGGTTGGTATGCAACACAAGCCCCTATCGTCTAGCGGTTAGGATATTACCCTTTCAAGGTAAAGACACGGGTTCAAATCCCGTTAGGGGTACGTAATACACTCTAAGGTGTGTTCACTCACCTCGCCTGTGAGAGACGGGAGAGGTGGATAATCTAAACGGACATTACTTTCGGGTAGTGTCAAGACCAGGGTCAGCTTAGGTTGGCTTGAGGGTCACCGCCTAACAAAATGTTAGACCCACCCCATACACATGAGGTAGGCTCAGTCTACTGCTCTACCAGCTATGCAGGCACGGTATTGTGGCATAAATGACATAAAACCGAGTTGCATACTGTAAGAAGCATGTGATACAATTGATACACAAGGTTCGGGGTAACCCGAGTTACCACCTGATATTTCTTAATCGAATACAAATCCTTGCCCCTTTAGCTCAGTCAGGTCAGAGCTACGGACTTTTAATCCGCAGGTCGTGGGTTCAAATCCCACAGGGGGCACGAACAAGAAGTCTAAAACACTTCTTGACAAACACCCCTTCAGACATATACAATACTGAAGGGTAAGGGCTGTTAGCTCAATTGGTAGAGCACCTGCTTTGCAAGCAGGAGGTCATGGGTTCGATTCCCATACGGTCCACTCTGCAAGATGTAACGTCTTGCATAAGCGCTCGTGGCGGAATTGGCAGACGCGCCGGATTTAGGTTCCGGTGTCTTCGGACGTGAGGGTTCAAGTCCCTCCGGGCGCACGTAGCATAGTTTTGGTGTATCAACTATGCTTCAGATGCAGATGCCATAACATAGATACACCACCACCCGGAAAAGGGGGTCTTTTTTACCTCTATTCTACCCCTTCTTCGAGTGATACACCCACATGTAGACCAATAAGCTACATGCGGGTGTGGTAACGTCCTTAGCTCAGATGGTAGAGTACCGCCCTGGTGAATGCGGAGGTTGCAGGTTCGACTCCTGTAGGACGTACTGAACGTACTATATGGTGCGTTACGATTATTCAGGGGTGTAGACGCGAAAGCCCCTGACCTCTTGAGTGGAACTCGCGTACCCATTCGAGAACGTCATAGTGTAGTGTTGCCCGTGTAAATGGGTGCCTTGTGCTGTGATAGCATCTTTAGCTCAGTTAGGAAGAGCGTCACCATGTGAGGTGGAGGTTCACAGGTTCAAATCCTGTAAGATGCTCGGTAAGCTTCCTTTTTTACTTAACTCCTTTCAGGAAGCTTACTAAAGACAAAAGTCGAATAATACTGATTAAGGCGTACTGAGCCTTCAACAGTACGCCGCGCACCTTTAGCTCAGCTGGTAGAGCAGGCGGCTCTTAACCGCCGGGTCGTGGGTTCGAGCCCCACAGGGTGCACTATGTGCAGTTTTGGCATGTTGGCTGTACATTTTTGTTTAAAACATGTCGTGCCTTGAGGTTGTCATGAGCCTTGAGGGGCATCATACGAGTTAATCACGTGAACGGCTTGTAGGGGTGCGGCAACAGCCTTAGTATAATCGGGTAGTGCGCTGGGTGACGGAGGTGTCGGTTCAAATCCGGCGGGCTGTGCGTAACACGTTCTTCTAGGGTGCACCGCCCACGAACGTGAGCTACTATCCTAAGTGGATAGTATATATGCCACTCATAGTGGCGTACCCTGGTCTGTTAGCTCAGCAGGTAGAGCACCGCCCTGTCACGGCGGAGGTCGCGGGTTCAAACCCCGTACAGACCGCGCGGCAACCCCCTCTATGGGTGTTGCCAATATATAAGTCGTCGTATCCAAGTCTGGTCAAAGGAAGCTGTCTGTAAAACAGTCACCATTCGGTTTCGTAGGTTCAAATCCGGCGGGCTGTGCGTAACACACTTTCGGGTGTGGTATCCTCGCCTGTGAGAGACGGGAGAGGCTAAACGGACATTTACGTGTCAAGACCAGGATAGTTGGCTTCGGTCAGCTTGAGGGTCACCGTCAGGGGGAAGCCCTGGCTCACCTACCGTATATACGGGGGTGACTCTATGTTAGACCCGCCTCATGTTCATGAGGTAGGCTCACCGCAATCCGCGAGGCATTAACCTCGCAGATTACTAGATATACCAATAAATTACACCTAGATTTTAGTCCCTTAGCTCAGCTGGTTAGAGCGTCACTCTGATACGGTGGGGGTCGTAAGTTCAAGTCTTACAGGGACTACTGTACCGGGCTTTTTGCCTCTCGCATACGGGTAATGGGCGCGGTTTCCTTCACTGGTTGATGGAAGATAGTGGACATAGTATGCGTTTCGCCCCTTTAGCTCAGTTGGTTAGAGTGCCGCCTTTACACGGCGTGGGTCACTGGTTCGAGTCCAGTAGGGGGCACTGTGTGTGAAGCCAAACGGTTAGGCGTGAGCTTGTGGCGCTCATATTAGCGGGTTCAACTCCCGTCACACACCCCGCCTTCTTAGCTCAGTTGGTAGAGCATCTGTCTTGTAAACAGAGGGTCACCGGTTCAAGTCCGGTAGGAGGCTCTTCATTGGAACATGGATATACTAGTTAGCTTGTGTTTCAGTGTTTTATAAGTGAAAGTGTTACGTTTCAAGGGAAGAGCGACCTGTAGCGGTGGTTGCTGGCTCAGTACCAGCACACTTTCACGTTTGGCTTGGTAGCATTTGGTGATGCGCCTGAACGCCGAAGCATACATGACTGGTTCCCTTTCCAAAGTTGGTGTTACGGTCTTTGTTGCTTCGTCGCCGGGAGATAGTGGTTCGATTCCACTCCAGGCTTCTAAGGGAAATATGCCCTTGTTGTGGTTGCACGCCATGTTTCTTAATCTTTCTTTCCGTGTGCGTGTACCTGACTAGTGGTTGTTTCTCTGTATTCTCTCGTAGCTCAATGGCAGAGCAGTCGCCTGTTAAGCGACGGGTTGAAGGTTCGAGTCCTTCCGGGAGAGCTTCACGCTTCACTGTTTTTGGTGGCGTGTTATATATCTCGCCTGTGAGAGACGGGAGAGTATAAACGGACATTGCTTTCGGGTGGTGTCAAGGCCAGGGTCAGCTTAGGCTGGTTTGAGGGTCACCGTCTAACAGAATGTTAGACCCACCCCACGTTTAGGAAGACATTGTGAATCTAATTCCCGGCTCGGTAGGGTATTTACCCTTGTCAGGAAAAGTATGTTTCCCGTGCACGCGGGGCAGGCTCACCGTGACCTCCGCTGTGAGAAGGTGTTATCTTATACTTCCTGCACATATGAGGATGAGTCACGATACGCAATTTATTAATTTAATGAAATATTTTACCTCCTTAGCTCAATATGGATAGAGCAGGCGGCTACGAACCGCCAGGTTACAGGTTCGAGTCCTGTAGGGGGTACGGTTGAGTCACTAAAGTGGTGGTTCAGCTTTTTACAGGTCAGTAGGGCTGTTTGTGTCCATTCTTTCGGGTTTGAGCACTTGCAGTGATACGGCTAGTTTTTATACCTCATCAGGGTGGGGGTTGATGCAGACGGCACCTTTTGGTGTGTTGAAGCCCTCACCCGCTTTCTTACCCCTGTAGCTTAACGGATAGAGCCTCTGAGTCCTAGTCAGATAGTGTGGGTTCGATTCCCACCGGGGGTACTTTCCAGCCTTATTGTGGCTGTAGGTTTTTTGAAGCCCTTCCTGGGTCTGGTTTGGTTTATCGCCTTGCTGGACTTGGGGAGGGCTTTTCTTGTATCCTAGTGTTGTATGGGTTGCACCTTTTGCAGGTGTGCCAGGTGCTGTAATGTTTACTTTTATTGATAGGAATTTGAAACGTTGAAGAAGCTGATTGAGAACGTACAGAAGTTGCTGACCGGTAAGGGTGGTAAGAACATTGATGATGGGGTGGTAATTGAGTCGCAGGCGGCTACTGCACCCCCTGTTGCTACTGCAACTTCTGTCCGGGTTACTGAGGGGCAGGCTGAGGCGTATATTATTGAGTGCTGGGGCGAGCTTCAGGACGTTGGCTTCGTGAATGAGTTCAAGTACCGCAAAGATGAAGACTATGAACATGAAGGTGAGAGCGGGGGTGACCTCGTTGCTGTTGAGCTTCATTGCCTCAACTGGGAGAACCACTGTAAGCAGTCCGCTTTCATTGGTGCGCTCACGAGCAGGAACCCTGGCATGTTCCATGACATTATCCTTCATACCCCTGATGAGAGTCTTTACCATCCTGACAACCCTATTGGTGGTTGGGAAGACACATGGGTTACTTTCAGGGGTGAATCTGGTGCTGGTTTCAACGTGGACTGTTACAAGATTAGGCGCGGTCATTTCGATATAATCATGGTTGCCGGTGCGCATGGCGGTGACACATTCATTACGGAAAGGAACTTCAAAGAGCTGGTGGCTGTTATTGAAGCATTTGAGCATGTGGAGTCTTTATCGTCTGAAGAAGTGACCCGCTACCACTCATGTAAGGCGTATAAGGTTGAGTTTGAGTAGGAAGCTTATGTTTTGGAAGAAAAAAGGTAAAGGCGCAAACAAGGAACAGCACCCCAACGGTGATAAGGTGAACATCAAGGCTCTAGCGGAATATTATGGGATTGTAGTGGTTGAGGCAACTTATTTGCATGACCCCAATACACAGCACCCCACGAAACAGGGGGGTGGTCGTAGCCTCTGGGAACTCTTGCATGAGGGTAAGCCTACCGGTTGGGGTAAGATTAAACCGCAGGTTTTGTATACGAAATCACCGCCTGTGTCTGCTGAGGAACGCGCAAAGATTGAGGCTGAGAAGCAGGAAAAGGCGCGCCTGCATGAAGAGTCAGCTAAGCTATCAGGTATCCCTATCACGCGGGAAGATATTGATACTTACCTTAAATCGCGTTGGAGTCAGGGTGACCACCTAGTGTATGACCTTAACCATCGAGGCGATAAGGGTGCGGAAGATACTGTTTCCGTGTGGGTTCACTGTGACCCGGCTAACCGTTTCGAGAAGATAGAGTTCACTGAAGCACTCGAAGCTACTAACCCCGGTCTTTTCCATAATGTTTTCATTGATGACGAAAACGGCTATTGGGGCTGGGATGACACGCTCATTAGCTTCACGGGTGCGTCTGGAACAAGGTTCACTGTGAGTTGTTATAAGATTAGGCGCGGAGACTTCTACGTGCATATGGGTGCTGGTCTACATGGCGGCAAGGCACCTATTACAGCAGAGAATTTTAAGGAACTGGACGCTGTTGTTGAAACGTTTAGGTATCTAAACTCGTTGCCAACTACCCCCCCCCCGGAATCAGATAACTACAGTGACTAAACGCTAGACCTAAAGGGTGCATCCCCTGGTGATTGAGTAACCCGTTTACACCTCTAGCAAGTAAGGATACCCGATGAGTAAAAACATCTTCGACAACGCGGCTTTAAATATGCTCTTCACAACAGCTTTGCTTCTATTGATAGTATGGTCTGTATGGTTCATTATAGAAATGCGTAAGGAAGCGCGTGTAGAAGAGGCGGATAATGCACTCTACACTCACACTGTGACCTATTACCTCAATGCTGACGGTAATATAATGGAAGGCGGCAACACCTCCTACCCCATCAGCAATCTGCGTACTAACGCTACCGGTACCCGGTACAGGTGGATAGGGCGCAAAAAAGACGGTACCCTAGTCACTCAGACCGCGCGCATAAGGAATAAGCCAGAGTATGAGGTAACTCTCAAAGATGACCTGCCCGCTACAGATAAAGAGGCGCGTATAGAACACATTGTCGAGTACCAGGTGAAGGGTGCTGACCTGGAAGCAGGTAAGGAACTGTGTGTTCTAGATAGTTACTATGACCCGTTTGACCTATTCCCTGTACGTGGCAATATGGAAGAATCCAATGCCCGATTCTTGAAGAGTCGCATCATTATTCATATTCCCACTGGTAGTGCCGAGACAATGCTACCCATAGTGAACGAGTAACCTATCATGCGTTCAGTGTATTGCCGCAAGGTGGTACACTGAAAGCATTTCATTTACCCTCATACATAATGCCTGGACTCAATATCTTGCGCTAGATTGTTAGTTGGTGGTATATTGGGTATTGGAAGCCCTGGACACCCCCTTGCTTATCGTGATTAGTGACAAGCAAGGGGGTGTGTTATAATTTCTATTGGTTGTCGCACTGTGTGACTAGTACACCCCTATCTTCTATATAAGGAGCCGTATACATATGAACACCTCTTCGTCTCAGAATAACCTTCCAGAGGTTCAGGAAGCCGCTAAGAACGCCCTGAACGCATGGAATGGGCACTCGCCTACTATTGACAAGAATCCGCGCCCTAATCGCCTTCTGAAGGCTATTGCTACCGCTGGTGCTGGTGCTTTGCTTATCTCTGGCTGTAGCGTACCTGAGACTAATACTCAACCTACCCCTAGTGAGACACCTTTCAGTACGCAGGGTATTGAGTATGTTTAGTATCGAGTATATTTAACCGTTAATCCGACTTGCACAAATTCGCATTAACATGTAGCCTAGTGTTGCTAAAACCGGCACCTTATGGCATACTGTAAACGTAAGAAAGGAGGAGGAACCTGATGCAACTGACGGAGCGGCACCTCATCAAGCCGAACCATGAGCTTTACAAGACGTTGGATGACTTGACGTTCAAGGCTAAGAATCTTTACAACCACGGGCTGTACCTTTACCGTCAGTCATATTTTGAGTACAAGAAGAACCCAGAAGCTCCAGTACTAACATGGGCTGAGATTGACAAGAGCCTGCGGAAACAGGGACATGAAGACATTCGCGCCCTACCGTCTAAGGTTGCGGGTGCTGTGCTAAAAAACTTGGGTGAAAACATTTCGTCGTTTTGGAAATTGGTACGCCTAAAAAATAAAGGTGGTTTAGCTCAGAATCCGAAACTCCCGAACTATCTTCATAAGGTAGATGGGCGCTACCCGCTGTCTTTTAACTACCAGACTTTTGGGGCTAAACGTGGCTCTAACCTAGAGCTATTTCTGTGCCCGAAGGGTATTAACCTCCCCATCCCTACTAAGGTGAGTAACCCTAAACAAGTACGTATTGTTCCTAGCCGTAATAATTTCGTTATCGAGGTGATTTACAATGTAGAAGAAAGCGCGCCTAAGCATACCTCTAAGTATGCTGGAATTGATTTAGGAGTCGATAACTTTGCTACCATAACATTCTCCACCCAAAACAACCCGCTCATTATTAAAGGTCTTGAGCTGAAGTCTATCAACCAGGGTTATAACCGCCTTATCTCCAAAGCACAATCGTTGCTACCGGCATCCTGTAAGACTAGTAAGTCCATCCACCGTCTTTGGTCACGCCGCACCTGGATTCT